>ERZ772854.100-NODE-100-length-102375-cov-6.436337_pt1 | contig 102375 bp, 72 predicted proteins | sample MGYA00580844_ERZ772854 | MGnify/ENA primary metagenome ERZ772854 (study PRJEB29015, sample SAMEA2737727) | human gut metagenome | biome: human gut; feature: human-associated habitat; material: faeces | place: China | collected 2012 ...
ACCTAATCGTGCAAGCACGAACGGCTTTTGGAGCTTTTGACCCTGGTATCATATTATTATTTTGGAAGAACGATCTTTCTCTTCTTCTCTTCTTTTGCCGGGCGATACAGCACGATCATCTTTCCGATTACCTGTACAACTTCTGCGCGTGTACGCTCTGCTAATACCTCAGCAATAGAAGAACCATCATCAAAACAGTTCTTCAATACATGAATTTTAATCAGTTCACGTGCTTCTAATGCTTCGTCTACTGATCTGGTAATTTCTGGTGTCAGGCTGGACTTTCCGATCTGAAGGATCGCAGACTGATCCATAGCCAGACTCTTTAAATATGCTCTCTGCTTACTTGTCATTTAAAGTCTCCTTTTTCTTTACTCGTGATAATAATCAAAGTGCTGACCATACATCTTAACAGTATCGCCATCTTCGATTCCAAGATCTTCAAGCTCCTTTAAGATTCCTGTCTCCTTTAAGAAGCGCTGGAAGAAAGTAAAGCCCTTCTCGGAATCTAAATTTGTATAGCCAAGCATCTTTTCAATGCGAGGTCCTTCAACTGTAAATAAATGTGCATCTGTTTTTTCTACTGTATAAGGAAGATTGCTTCCAAGATCGTATTCCGGAACATATTCCTTTTCATAAACAGTCGGTTCTGGATCCATTGTAGACAGAATCTGCCATACATGGTATAAAAGCTCCTTTAAGCCCTGATTTGAAGCTGCTGAAACTGGAAATACCTTTAAGCCTTCTGGTTCAAAAGTATTCTTCAAACGCTCAATAGGATCTTCCTCACCTTCTTCTGTCTGAATAACATCAATCTTATTGGCGGCAATGACAGCTGGCTTCTTTAACAGCTCTGGATCATATGATGCCAATTCCCTCTGAATGGTGCGAATATCTTCAACTGGATCGCGGCCTTCTGTGGAAGCTGCATCTACCACATGAATGAGTACCTTTGTACGCTGAATATGCTTTAAGAACTGGAAACCAAGGCCGATTCCTTCTGAAGCACCCTCAATAAGACCAGGAATATCAGCAAGTGCAAAACCATTTGTACCCTCAAGATCTACAATTCCTACATACGGATCAAGCGTAGTAAAATGATAATTTGCAATCTTTGGCTTTGCATTTGTTACCATTGATAAAATGGTAGATTTTCCAACATTCGGATATCCAACAAGTCCGACATCTGCGATAACCTTTAACTCTAAGCGAACCCAAAGCTCCATAGCCGGCTGACCTGGTTTTGCAAACTTAGGAACCTGCATGGTAGGTGTGGCAAAATGCATATTTCCGGCACCGCCTCTGCCACCTTTTAAGATTACTTCACGCATATTTTTTCCAGACATATCGGCAATAATCTTTCCGCTTGCCTCGTCACGAATGATTGTTCCTTCTGGAACCTTTACAATCAAATCCTGTCCGTCTGCACCATGAGAGCGGCGTTTCTTTCCGTCCTCTCCAGACTGCGCAATATATTTGCGTACATGACGAAAGTCATTTAATGTATTCAGACCCTTATCTACTTCAAAAATAACGTCTCCGCCTCTTCCGCCGTCGCCGCCATCAGGACCGCCGGCAGCAACAAAAAGCTCACGACGAAAGCTTACATGTCCATCGCCACCCTTACCGGATTTAATGAATATTCTGGCACTATCTATCATAAATACGTTACCAATGCCTTTCTTTTGATTTTCTTTTTATATATTGTTGCTTTTTTTCTTGTTTTTATCTACATTACCCAAAAGAGACCGTTGCGAACGGCAACGGTCTCTCCTCGTTTCATACTATTAATCTTACTCAGCCTTTGGATAAACAGAAACCTGCTTCTTATCCTTGCCCTTTCTCTCGAAACGGACAACTCCATCAACCTTAGCAAATAAAGTATCGTCTCCGCCGATACCTACATTGTTACCTGGATGGATATGGGTTCCACGCTGTCTGTAAAGAATGTTTCCAGCTAAAACGAACTGTCCATCTGCTCTCTTTGCACCAAGTCTCTTGGACTCGGAATCACGGCCGTTCTTTGTAGAACCAACACCCTTCTTATGTGCAAATAACTGAAGATTCATCTTGAACATGATTTACACCTCCCTGAATCGGATTTTAATATACTTCTTACCATACTCCTCGGCAATACTTGTCAAACCAAGTACCATCGAGTCCAACAATAGTCTGGAATCCTTCCCGACACCATGAGGAAACGAAACAGCAAGACTGCCAGTTTTCTCATCTATCTCACCGGAGAATGTATCATCCGTAAATTGCTCAATAGAATTTACGGTATTTTGCGCTAAAACGGAAACCGCTGCACAAATGATATCCTGCCCGTGCTCTGCATAGCCGGCATGTCCTTTTATAGAAAAACCAACATACGCTTTGGAAGCATCCCGGATAATCTCTACCTGAATCATTGATTAAGCGTTGATCTTCTCAATCTTTAACTCAGTATAGGACTGTCTGTGACCATTCTTCTTGTGATAGCCGGTCTTTCTCTTGTACTTGTATACAATAACCTTCTTAGCACGGCCCTCGCCCATAACAGTTGCGCTTACAGTTGCTCCAGCAACAGTCGGGGTACCAATGATCATCTCACCATTGTTTACAGCTAAAACCTGATCAAAGTTGTAGGTCTGTCCAGCTTCTACTCCAAGCTTTTCAACGCGAATGACATCGCCTTCTGCTACCTTGTACTGCTTGCCACCAGTTGCAATAATTGCGTACATATAGCACCTCCTAGATAATTACTCGCCAAGTACGGTGTCTGCTAAATTGCAGCGCTTAAACCTCATTGTGCGGCACACGAATAGTACTTTAACATATCTTTAATTGTTTGTCAAGTGGCTCTCTTATTTTTTTTCTCGTAATTTCAACAAGACCAAGTGCTGTTATATCAACGATTCTTGTATGCACAGGATCTTTACGTGCAAGAAGGGAAAGTTCTTCCATCAGTGCCTCCTCAAGTGCGTGATCAGTCATGTTAATAAAATCTACAAGAATCATACCAGATAAGTTCCTGAGTCGCAGCTGATACAAAATTTCCTTTGCTGCTTCTAAATTAATGCGGTAAAAATAAGAATCCTGATTTTCCTTTTTGCGTCCTGATGCAATTGCTTTTCCTGTATTAACATCTATTGCTACAAGCGCTTCCGTCTGTTCAATAATTAAGTAGGCGCCTGATGACAGATATACTTTACTTTTTAATGCCTTTTCAATAGTAGTATCCAAGTTGTAACATTTTCGCATAGGATATGAAGAATCCTGATAAAGCGAATAAGTTAATCCCTCACTTCCTTTACATTCATCCAATGCATTTTTTACTTCGTTTAAAAGTTCTTCATTATCACAGACAATTGATTCTAAGCCATTTAAAGAAGTATCACGGATGGCACTTATATAGGCTGGAAGCGGCTGCCAAAGCAAGCTTCCACTACTGCGAAAAGCTGCTGTTGACAGTACAGTCTGAAGTTGCCTGCAGCAGACTGATATTTCATCTAGTACAAGATCAGATGATACCTCTGCCGCGTTTGTGCGTACCATCACAGATAATGAAAAGCCCCTAAGACTTACAGCTTCAAAAAGCTGCTTTACTTCTTCAAGAGCCTCTGCCTCCTCAGAAATCTTTTCACGAAATGCAGCCTCTGTAATCTTTCTCGACAAAAGAATCTTTGTCTTTGGCTGTTTTCCTGCCGGCTCCATCATAACGACACAATATCGTCCTCCAATTTGAAGGGCAGAACCAGCACCAGGTTCCTTTGTCTTTAGCGCTTCCTTTGTCACCTGTACAACAATCTCATCGCCTTGTGTAATCATTCCCTCACGCTTACATGAGACAGCAACAGGCAGCGGATTTTCTTTTAGTGAATAATAAAGCTTCTGATCACCCGCAGACAAAAATGCACCGCTAATGCTTGGCACTATATGATCTACCTTTGCCAGATAAATACGTCCTAAAAATGCAGGTACACGCTCGTCCACACTGCATTCTATAATACGCCCATCATCCCAGAGGGCCGTCAGCACACGGTCCCCCTGCATAGAAAGAAGTCGGCGGCTCATAATACGTTTCCCATCTCGCGAAGCGGCACAAACTGCGGTGTTACAATGCAGTCTGGCGCAGAGACTGCCATATTAGTATAAGTCTCAAGGCGGCAAATTGAAATGTCTCCAGGATTCCAGGAAAGACCAGTCTGCTCATGATATGCCTTTAATACAAGTTCAGGCTTTAAATTATCGGTGCTTCCAGTTGATACCTGCAAAAAGATTGCCGGACCGTCTCCTGTCTCACTTTTTTCCTGTAAACAAAAATCATAAATCAGCGGACGAATATCCATTTCGCGAGTGCCTTTTTTTGTTTCCTTAATAATTACAATAGATTCCTGCTGTAAAAACTCTTCAAAGCCTTTTAAATAAGCAGCAGATGTCATGCCAAACGTATCAAGCGGTGTGTGTTTCTCTCGAAATGTCAGGCAATAATCTGCAGCAGCCACACAGCTCATCGCGTTTTTTGCATCATCTGGCAATACACGATAGTCAATAATCTCCATTCCCGGAACCATAACTTCATTGAGACGCGCCAGCATTTCCTTAGAGGAACCGCTTGAATTAACCTCAAGATCAGCATACTCACCGCAGCTTGTAATGCCTACACCAAGAGGAGCCGCAAAAGATAAAATAGGATGCGGATTGTAGCCCTGTGTATAAGCAAGATCTACATCTGCACGGCGAAGCGCCTTCTGAAAATAACGCATTATATCAAGATGTCCGATATAGATCATCTTTCCGTATTTAGCAAACTGAATTCTGATTTTCAAAGCAGACACCTCCTCCAAAACGCTTTGCTCCGCAGCCGGAACAGGACTGGCGGCAATTCGGCGTAATCTTCTCCTGCATTGCACGCTCCCATTCTCTCTTATAAAATGCCTTTGTCACGCCAGTATCAATGAAATCCCACGGGAATACCTCATCAAGACTGCGCTCTCTTGTATTATAAAAATCAATTGATAAGCCGCATTTTTCAAAAGCAGCTGTCCAAATCTCATAGTGGAATGTTTCTCCCCATGCATCATACAGTGCACCCATCTTATAGGCTGTCTCAATGGCATCAGCCACTTTTCTGTCACCGCGTGCCAAAACACCCTCGAGAACTGTTACATATGCTTCATGCCAGTTGTACTTGAGGCTCTTTTGGTTATGCTGCTGCTTCATTGTGTGATTTACAATTCTTGCGCGTCCCAAGTAATCCTCAGGAGAATACATTCTTGCCCACTGGAATGGTGTACATGGCTTTGGAACAAAGAAAGATGTACTCATGGTAATCTGACATTTTCCATTTCTTCTTTCCTTTGGGATCTCATAATAAGCCTCTGCCATGCGCTCTGCAAGCTCTGGTATGCCCTTCATATCCTCTTCTGTCTCAGTTGGCAGTCCAAGCATAAAATACAGCTTTACATGACTCCAGCCGCCCTCAAAAGCTTCTCTTGCACCCTGAAGAATTACCTCCTCAGTCAAGCCCTTGTTTATTACATCACGAAGACGCTGTGTACCTGCCTCTGGTGCAAATGTAAGACTGCTTTTTTTGACATCCTGCACCTTACTCATAACATCAAGTGAAAATGCATCAATACGAAGAGACGGCAAAGAAATATTGATTTTTCGCTTGCTGCATTCTTCAATTAAGAAATTGACAAGCTCCGGCAGCTTTGAGTAGTCACTAGAGCTTAATGAGCTTAATGAAATCTCATCATAACCGGTATTATGAAGCATTGTAACTGCAAGCTGCTTCAGACGCTCTACATCACGCTCACGCACAGGACGGTAAACCATACCAGCCTGGCAGAAACGACAGCCTCTGATACAGCCTCGCTGAATCTCTAACACAACACGATCCTGCACAGCACGAATATGAGGCACAAGCGGTCTTTCCGGATAGACTGCACCTGTCATATCGAGTACAATTTCCTTGCGTACTGTTTTTGGCACATCATCGTAGATTGGTGTCATTGCATCAATAGTTCCATCTTCCTTGTAGGTGACATCATATAAAGAAGGTACATATATGCCAGGAATTTTAGCTGCCTCATGTAAAAAGTCTTCCCTTGAGCCGCCTTCTGCGCGCCACTTTTTATAAAGATCAAGAAGTGCACGATACTGAGTCTCACCCTCTCCCATATAGAAAAGGTCAAAGAATGGAGCAATTGGTTCTGGATTATAAGTACATGGTCCTCCTCCAATTACAAACGGATCATTAATATCACGGTCAGCGCTTCTAAGTGCAATACCACTTAAATCCAAAATCTGCAGGATATTTGTGTAGCACATCTCATATTGAAGTGTGATTCCAAGAAAATCAAAACTCTTTACCGGTTCCTGCGATTCTACTGCAAACAGCTTTATGTCTTGTTCTCTCATCATTTTATCAAGATCAATCCATGGAGAATACACGCGATCACAATATGTATCCTCAAAACGGTTAAACATATCATATAGAATCTGGATTCCAAGATGAGACATACCAATCTCGTAAACATCCGGAAAACACATACAGAAGGATACCTCTGCCTTTGATTTATCCTTGTTTGCCGCATTTACCTCATTTCCAAGATAACGAGCTGGCTGCTCTACCTTCATTAAAAGCTCATCGGACAGAGCCATCTTCACTGATGGCCTGCTAAATTGCTTTGTTATCATTCAAAATTCCTCACTTTAATCTTTTTGCTTTTCAGTAGTTCTTGTTTCTGAATATAGATTTCTGAATATCAGATTTCTTTAACTGCATACTTTTCAACAATTTTCTTTAAAATCTCAACACACAGCTCCATCTGTTCAATACATGCATATTCAAAGCGACCATGATAATTAGCGCCTCCTGTGCAGAGGTTCGGACATGGAAGTCCCATAAAGGATAATCTTGCACCATCTGTACCACCGCGAATCGGAACACTCTTAGCATTTAATCCAAGCTCTCTCATAGCTTCCTTTGCATACTCAACCAAATGCATATGAGGAAGAATCATTTCCTTCATGTTCTGATAAGAACCGGTACGCACCACCTTAAAAGATCCCTCTCCATATTTAAAATTCAGATACTCCGAAGCCTTATCAATCTCAGCTAACTTCTGGTCAAGCTTTCCAGCGTCATGATCACGTACAATGTAATGCATTGTTGTATGCTCTGAATCGCCTTCGATACCGCCAAGATGATGAAAACCCTCATAGCCATCTGTATATTCCGGATTATCAAATACTGTCAGCATCTGCTCAAATTCCATTGCCATGCGGATGGCATTTTTCATTTTGCCCTTTGCGCTGCCTGGATGGATGCCATATCCCTGCACTTCAACACGCAGATTTGCAGCATTGAAGTTTTCATATTCAATTTCACCGACAGAACCGCCATCTACTGTATAAGCAAAGTCAGCACCAAAGCCCGGCACGTCAAAATATTCAACACCATTTCCCACTTCCTCATCTGGTGTAAATGCGATGCAGATATCACCGTGCTTTACTTCTGGATGTGCCAAAAAGAATGCTGCCATTGTCATGATCTCGGCAACACCAGCCTTATCATCTGCGCCAAGAAGTGTTGTTCCATCTGTAGTAATAAGACTCTTTCCCTTTAATTCGGCAAGTACCGGGAACTCTTTTGGTCCCATAGAAAAGCCACTTTCACCAAGTTTGATTACACCGCCGTCATAATTTTGTATTATCTGCGGCTTAATATCTTTTCCGCTTAATGCAGGTGAAGTATCCATATGGGCGATAAAACCGATTGCCGGAACCTTCTTATCTAAGTTAGACGGAATCTTTGCATACACATAGCAGTGATCGCTAAGACGTACATCCAAAGCTCCAATCTCCTCAAGCTCTTTTTTTAATACCTTTGCCAAGTCAAACTGCTTTTGTGTGCTCGGCACTTCACTGCTTTCATCCTTTGACTGTGTATCGTAGGAAACATAGCAAAGCAAACGCTTTACTACTTCAGAATTCATAACATTTGTTGTTTCAGACATTTTGTTACCTCCACTATTTAATAGTATCTTTCAGTATTATACCTGTTTTTTGTCTGGAGAGCAACCAATATTATTTTGGAACTGCTGATAAAAGGGATCGCTTGAAAAAAACGTATTTGTCTGAGTTATATTTTCTTTAGATAATCCTTCACAGTCAAAAAAAATAGAAAGCGATGGAAGTGTATTAGAAACTGTATTGTCTATGCAGCGATTTAAAAACTGTTCTGTCTTTTGTTTTGTCCAGCCAATGCCGCGCTGAATTGGATAGGGATTAATTTTCCATAAAATATAGGTAGAGCAGGCAAGTGCCAAAAACCAAAGTATCGTTGTGGCTATTTTCTCTTTTCTCCTTGGATGAAAGCTTCTATACATTTCTAAAATCCTTTCTTATTTTCTGGCCTATTCTATGCATCAGCCAGTTTTCTTTATTACAGCATTTTATCGTTTACATATTACTTGTGACAATGACGCTGCAAGTAAGCTGCTCATCGTATCTAATTCTTCATCAAGGTTTTTAGGCATCACAAAGAGACTTCCAAGCTCTGGCGCAAACACTTCTGATATAAGCTGATAATATTCCTCTTTATCAAGCATCGCAATACTTCCAAGAATCGTTTCATTATAGCCTATCTGCTTTAAAGAATCCATTGCATCAGATACAATTGCTGCGGCACTTACAACTGTTGGAATCCCAATGGCAATCACAGGAATCTTCATATTTTCCTTAGTTATGCCCTTTCTTGCATTTCCGACACCAGATCCTGGACGAATACCTGTATCGGTAAGCTGAACTGTTGTACCAAGCCGAAATGCACTTCTTGCTGCAAGCGCATCAATAGTTATGATGCAGTCTGGAGAAGTTTGTTGTACAATGCCCTGTATGATTTCACAGCTTTCCATTCCAGTCTGCGCAAATACACCGGGAACGATCATTGAAGTATATGAAGCCATTCCTGACTGAGCCATTTTCTCAATTGTTAATGGTCCGAGTGCATCTGCTGTCATATTGGCATTTCCAAGACCAACAATCAAAAAAGAATGAGCCGATGATGGAAGCAGCTCATTTATATAGGATGCAAGAAGATTTGTATCAGGAAGCTTTGTTCCAGAAAGATTTTTATCAGAATGTTCATCAGAATGTTCTTTATCTGCAGACTCAAGTGTCATGTAATTTCCTATGGGCCGCCCCATGCGTTTTGCTCCATCTGCCGTTTGGATTTGTATTTTTGTGACACGGATACCTTTGCCATCTTCTTTGTATTGTTCCAGTACAACGCCTGGAATCTCACCTTGCCTGCCACTGCATTCTTCCTGAATTTCAACAGCGAGATCAGTATACATCATTGTTTTGTTGTCTTTTACATTGAGCATTATATTTTCACCTTCCTTAGTTAAAATGGTTCATGAAAGTATTCAAAGTTTTACATGTAAAACTTTATTAGAAACTCCTACTTGTTTTACATGTAAAACTTTTTTGTATTTTTTGCATTTTTTTTGAAAATATGTATTGACAGATCAATGTTTTTAGGCTATGATACCACTTGTGTTGAAACGGTGTTTTCGAGTGATACACAGTATCGTTTTCAAACTATAAAAAGATTAAAAAACAAGAAATTTTGGAGGTGCCCCATGGCAAATATTAAGTCCGCAAAGAAGAGAGTTTTAGTTAGTCAGGCAAAGGCAGATAGAAACAAGTCTGCTCGTTCTAAGGTAAAGACCTACATCAAGAAGGTAGAGAGCGCTGTTGCTGCAGGTGATAAGGCTGCTGCTCAGGCTGCAGTTGTTGAGGCTGAGTCTGTAATGAGAAAGGCTGCATCCAAGGGTGTTTATCATGATAACACTGTATCCAGAAAGATCAGCCGTATGAACAAGGCTGTTAACGCTATGAACTAATTTGTGTCTTGTACACATAAAAAGCTGTCTGCTTCATGCAGGCAGCTTTTTTTAGTCAGGCATGATATTCACGATTTGCAATTGATAATAAAACCATCTCAACAGCAATCCTTTCATTCATATTTCCTCTTTTTACAGCTTCTTCAAGCTCAACACAACGCTCAACACAGCGTATCAGCTGATCAATGGTGAATTGTCTTGCCTGTCCAAGCAATTTGTTAACTACAAACGAACGAACCTTTAAAGCAGCTGCAATTTGATCCTTATTCTGACGTCCGACTTCCATCTCCTTTACACATAAAAGTTGGTTCATCTGACGTGCAATCAGAAATAAAATACGCATTCCCGGCTCTTTCAATGCTAATAGATCAGCATATAACTCAAGAGCATACTGTGTCTTTCCCTCTGCTACGGCCTGTGTCATATCAAAGATTCTATTTTCAATCTGTTCCGTACAGACAAAATCAACATCTTCTTTTGTGATGCCTTCTTTTCCCATACAAAAAGAAGCCAATTTTTCCATCTCATTTCTGATGTTTTCCATGTCATCACCTGTTTTTTCAAGAAACGAATCAAGTGCAGACTGTGTGATTTTTAATCCATAACGCCCAAATCCCTTTAAAATCCACTGTGTACGCTGCTGCATTGAAGGATGCGTCATCTCTGCGCAATAGCCACATTCCTTTACAGCCTTATACATTCTGCTTCGCTTATCTACCTCCTGCTCAACAAAAAGGACATGGCAGCTATCTGGAATTGTTTTAACAAGATTACTCCACTGCTCATCACTGCTTTTAAATAATCCTGTATCCTCTAGCAGAACCAAACGTCTGTCTGCAAAAAACGGCATTGTCATTACCGCATTTTCCACCTCTTGTACAGGCAGACCTTTCCCGGTATATTGATTCAAATTCATCGTATCATCGCCGATGATTGCTTTTTTTAACTGATTCTTATACATCTGAACCAGATATCGTTCCTCACCATATAAAAGATATACGCGCTCAAACTGATTGGCACGAATATCTTGTCTGAGTTTTTCCATAAAGACTCCTATTAATGTTTTGTATGATACCAGATTGCTACGTGCTTTGCACTCTCGCAATCTTCAAAAACATTCGTAATCCGCTCATTTTTCTTCAAAAATGGCTACTTACTCATGTTTTTGGCGAGTCAAGAGATCAAAAATCCTCTTGCAAGCGAGCTTGCATCGGATTTCTGACCTTTTGACCCTGGTATCATATTATCCAATTACATCGCGCATGGTATATACACCTGGCTCTTTTCCCTGCAGAAACTTTGCTGCCTGGACAGCGCCCTTTGCAAATACACCTCTTGAGAATGCCTGATGGTTCAGTTCGATTACTTCATCCTCTCCTGCGTAAATTACATCATGTACACCTACGATAGTTCCGCCTCTGACTGCTGAGAATCCGATCTCCTTTGGATCTCTCTTCTCGCGTCTTTCACTGCGGTCAAATACAAAATGATATTCACCATTTAATGATTTGTTTGCTGCGTTTCCGAGCATGATTGCTGTACCGCTTGGTGCATCAAGCTTGCGTCTGTGATGGCGCTCTACGATTTCGATATCAAATCCAGCGTCTGCAAGCACAGGTGTAATAAGTTCTACGATCTTTGCAAGTGTATTGATTCCAAGAGACATGTTGTAGGACTGTACAATCGGAATTGTTTTTCCTGCCTCTTTCACATGAGCAAGCTGCTCCTCAGAAAGTCCTGTTGTTGCAAGAACTAATGCAAGTCCTTTTTGTGTACATTGATCTAATACCATATCTGTAATTTTTGAAACGGTAAAATCAATCAGTGCATCAGCCTCTACATCACACTCCTTAATAGATTCAAATACAGGAAATGGTGTATCGACTGCCTGCGTGATATCAATTCCAGCCACAACCTGTGCCTGATCATCCTGTGCAATGATATTAGCTAACATTTTGCCCATTGCACCATTGCATCCGTTTAAAATAATACGTACCATCGTTTGTTCCTCCGTCTTAAGGCTAGTTTCAGATCAGTTTCAAATCAGCTTCATTGCCGCTAACTCTTTACGAAGCAGTTCCTTATGCTGCGGCTCCATCTCGCACAGAGGAGAACGTACTGCACCTGCATTCCATCCCATCATATTCAATGCTTCCTTTACCGGAATAGGATTTACTTCACAGAAAAGTGCCTTATTTAAGTTCATAACAGACAGCTGAAGCTGACGGCTTAACTTTACATCACCGTTTAAGTAGCTCATAACCATATCATGTGTCAGCTTAGGCATTACATTTGATAAAACAGAGATAACACCAACACCTCCAAGTGACAGAAGCGGAACAACCTGATCATCATTTCCTGAGTAGATATCGATGCAGCCGTCTGCAATTGCGGCAAGCTCTGCTACCTGAGAGATATTTCCGCTTGCTTCTTTGATTGCTACAATATTCTTTACATTCTTTGCCAGTGTAACAGCAGTCTGCGGCAAAATGTTAACGCCTGTACGTGACGGCACGTTATACAGAATGATTGGCAGATCTACGCTATTTGCAATTGCAGTATAATGCTGAATAAGACCCTTCTGTGTTGCCTTGTTATAATATGGTGTTACAAGAAGCAGCGCATCTGCACCATTATTCTGTGCATGTGTGGACAAACGAATTGCCTCTGCTGTGGAGTTTGAGCCTGTACCTGCAATAACAGGAACTCTGCCTGCTGTATGCTCAACAGCAAACTTGATACATTCATCATGCTCTTCATGAGTCAATGTGGAAGATTCACCTGTTGTTCCGCAGATGATGATCGCATCTGTTCCTCCGGCAATCTGGAAATCAATCATTTTCCCCAGTTCTTCAAAATTAACCTTGTCATCCTGTGTAAATGGAGTGACGATTGCAACTCCTGCTCCCTTAAATATTGGCATACTAATACCATCCTTTCTTGATTCAGGTAATACTCTATTCAAATGCAGCCACCAGAGTGTCTTGGGATTTCTCCAAAGAAAAAGCCGGTCACATGCGGCCGGCTCATAAGGTTTTCTTTTTCTATTTCCCTTAGTAGCTCCCCATCTGTGAACAGATGACAGTCATATACCTATTCGATATATGCCCAAGAACAGCCTTTGCACAGCCATTCTTTCGGCGCCAATGCCTTTTAGCTAACTTCCCTTGCTCTTGCCTGCATCCATCAGCCTACTCATCAGTAGCGCAACCTCTACCTTTTGTATGAATTTTCTTTAGTGTACATCAATTTTACAGTGCTGTCAACCCTTCTGTTCGACATATTCTAATTTACTTACGGAAACTTCATATGCAATTCGTTTCTCACTCTCAGTCTCGCTTATCTTTTTCATATACTCTCTGCTCTGAACACGGCCCCACACGCGAAGTCTGGTGCCAACCTCAAAAGTGGACACATAGCGGGCGTTTCGTCCCCATGCAATACAGGGAATATAATCACTCTTGCTGTAAGGGCGGTTGACTGCTACCAGAAGATCTGCGATCTCACGTCCAAGCGGTGTCTTTCTATACACCGGCGGTTTACAGATGTATCCGTCAAGCATGATCTGATTTGTCTTCGTATAATCTGTAAATGCCTCCATGAAATGATATTCTCTGACAAACACAGAGAGCACAAGACGATTTCTCGTCCCCTCATGACGATTATAAGAACGAAACTGTCCGATTGCTTCCATTGTGCGTCCTCTGTAATCCTGATTGATATCGATAAGACGCTCTGAAATCATCACAGGGATCGTATCAGACTGATCGCTTAAGCGATTTACTGACAGCTCCATTATGTAAAAGCTCTCCCCAAAGACCTCATGGCTAAACTCAAACCCTGACACGACAACTCCAATGACACTGACTCTGTTATTTTCTGCGTTTCTTTCTGGCATTTTTGATTCCTCCTGCTTTTTATTCGCAGCTGCTGGTACCATAGCGGCTGCTACATGTACTAGTTATTCTGCTAACTGGTTGTATAAAATTTTTTGCAGCTAGTTATTTATATGTCTCAACACACGTACATTATAACGAAGTTATTTTCAAAACGCACGGAAAATGCTTCGCAGGATTCGCGGTCTGACCACTATTATTCGACAAAAAGCAGGCTTTTTTTCATCTTTTCTTTCCCAGTTTTTCGGGTATTTTTCCTTTTTTCGACATATCTTTTGTTGTTACGATGAAAATAGATATGCCTAATGAAAGACATTTGTGATGAAGAACGCGAAAAGACGGGCTGATCGACTCAGTCCGCCTTTTTTCACTTTTGTTTTTTTATTCATAACTATTCAGAACCCCATTCGCAAAATCGCATCTTCGATGCTTCTATTTTGCATTGCTCTGAATAGTTACAATTATTCTTTGTGATTAATGTAGTTAATTAAGCCGCCCTCACTGATGATTTTCTGCATGAATGGCGGGAATGCCTGTCCCTGGAAGGTTTCTCCTGTCGTCTGGTCTGTAATGACACCAGTATTAAAATCAATATCTACCTGATCTCCTGCCTTGATCTTTTTGCTTGCCTCTGGACATTCAATGATCGGAAGACCAATATTGATTGCGTTGCGGTAGAAAATTCTTGCGAAGGTCTCTGCTATTACACAGCTTACACCTGCTGCCTTGATTGCAATCGGTGCATGCTCTCTTGAGGAGCCGCATCCAAAGTTTTTATCCGCAACGATGATGTCACCCTTCTTTACATTTGAAACGAAATCCTTATCGATATCCTCCATGCAGTGCTTTGCTAACTCTGCCGGATCTGATGAGTTTAAGTAACGTGCCGGAATGATTACATCCGTATCCACGTTGTCGCCATATTTAAATACACATCCATTTGCTTTCATATCTTCTTTACCATACCTTTCTGAATCGCCTGACCAGCTGTTTTTATGTCACAGTCTGCGAGACTTCTTTATAAAACGTCCTTTGGTCCGGAGATTTTTCCGGTTACAGCACTTGCTGCTGCAACATATGGACTTGCAAGATATACTTCACTTGTTACATCGCCCATACGTCCTACAAAGTTACGGTTTGTGGTAGAAACGCATCTTTCATGCGCAGCCAGAATACCCATGTATCCGCCAAGACATGGTCCACAGGTCGGTGTGCTGACAACAGCTCCTGCCTGAATGAAGGTTTGAACAAGTCCTTCCTCGATTGCCTGAAGATAGATTGCCTGTGTTGCCGGAATTACGATGCAGCGAAGGCCTTTCTTTACCTTTCTGCCCTTTAAAATCTCTGCTGCTGCACGCAGATCTTCGATACGACCATTTGTACATGAACCGATTACAACCTGATCAATTGCGATATCGCCTACCTCATCGATAGTATGAGTGTTCTCTGGCAGATGTGGGAAGGATACTGTTGGCTTTAAGCTGCTAAGATCAATAGTATATGTTGCCGTATACTCAGCATCCTCGTCTGCCTCGTAAACCTTATATTCCTTTGTGGAATGCTCCTTCATATAGGCGATAGTCTTCTCGTCTACCGGGAAGATACCATTCTTTCCGCCTGCCTCAATTGCCATATTTGCAATACAAAGACGATCATCCATTGAAAGATAAGAAATACCATCTCCTGTAAATTCCATAGACTGATACAGTGCTCCGTCAACACCGATCATTCCAATAATATGTAAGATAACATCCTTACCAGTTACATACTCAGCTGGCTTTCCAGTAAGCACAAATTTGATTGCAGACGGTACCTTAAACCATGCCTTTCCTGTTGCCATACCTGCTGCCATATCTGTACTTCCCACACCAGTGGAGAATGCGCCAAGCGCACCATATGTACATGTATGTGAATCAGCACCAATTACAACGTCTCCTGCAACTACAAGTCCTTTTTCCGGAAGAAGTGCATGTTCAATTCCCATCTTTCCTACATCAAAGAAATTTGTGATTTCGTTGCAGCCTGCAAATTCTCTTACACACTTACAATGCTCGGCAGACTTGATATCCTTATTCGGAACAAAATGATCGAGTACTAGTGCAATCTTGTCCTTATCAAATACTCCCTTTTTGTCAAAGCGCTCCATCTCGTGGATCGCTACCGGAGAGGTAATGTCATTGCCTAAAACAAGGCTCAGATCTGCCTCAATCAGCTGTCCGGCCTTTACCTCTGACAGCCCTGCTGCTGCAGCCAGAATTTTTTGCGTCATCGTCATACCCATAATCGAGTCCTCCTGCTTGTAAATACCTGCTTTTGCTGTGCCAAACTGCACACAAAATTTCAAAATCAGGCAGCTGCATGCGCAACTGCCTAATTTCCTGCATTATTTTTATTTTACTGGATAATAAAAAGTTCGTCAATGATTTTTCTTTTTCTTTTATATGTGTATATTTATTGCCGTTACAGTTAACGCGTCATGTTACGAAGCCATTCACCTTAGGGCTATGCTGTAAATATTTGTCGTTGCGTGAACTGTAACTAATTACATCCCATACTTAGAAATAGCATCTAAGACCGCGTCTAAACTTTCTTTGCTGACTGTGTTGACCTGATCTGAGTCGTCCATGGAGACGTAGTAATATGCATCGTCTTCTGTTGTTGCTCCTATTGTCAGCTTTAAGGTGGTTTCTTCTTCGCCTGACTGGTATGTTATTGTAAGAACTGTTGCATCATCTGTTAAGCCATATGATTCTTTTTCTTCTTCGTCTGCGTAATAATCTGCGCAGTCGTTGAAGGTAAGACCTACCATGTTGACTAACAAATCATGAATATCATCACTTTCGTCAACGCGCTGTGTCTTATTATCCTGTGTGAATACCCAGTGTGTTACATCAACCATTTCTACGGTTGATTCCTCTTCTGTTAATCCTTCTTCTGTAGAATCTGATACAGCTTTCGTTGTCTCTTCTTCTGATACTTCACTTCCCGTTTCTGCTTCCTCGGATGCGTTTTCGGTCGTCTCTTCCTCGGTTGCCGGTTCTTGTGTAACTTCCTTTTCCATATCAATTGTAGTGCCGTCTTTTACCAGCTGTACATCTGTGATGGATGTGCTGGTGATGGTTGGGAAGCTTTCTTTTTCCTGCAGCGCTGAAATATCGTTGCTGATATCTGAGACATAGCTTGATGCTATTGTATAAATATCATCTGAGCCTTCTACTTTTGCATAATAGTCTGAATTATAGCTGTTAAGGCTTCCAATCTGAATCGTTACCTCTGTGTCATCAGATCCCTTTGCTGTGATCGTGCAGCTTGGATTGTCCAGACCATACACTGACAAGTCATCCTGTACTTCCTCTAGCTTACGCTCTGCAGTAAATGATTTTAAATCACTTGAAATGGAAGTCAAATAGCTTTGTGTGACAGGAAAGTGCTCGTCGCTGTCATAGCTCCAAGTCTCGTTCTCAGTGTCATAGCTGAATGCGAATGTTCCGTAGCTGTTTGTGTAGCTGATTGAAACAGGCTCTTCCATCTGGCTTAAATAAAATGTGTTTGCCTCTTTTTCTGCCTTTGACTGCTCGGCTGCCTTTTCTTCGTTATTCTGGTTGAGCCACACGATTCCGCCGTATGCGCCGCCAAGGACGGCAAGCGCACCGACTAAACCAAGTAGTTTTTTTGTATTCTTTGTCATATACTCACACCATTATGCCTTTCTTCTGCGGATCCATACAACCAATCCTGCGACAATTGAGAAGACTGGGATGACAATTATAAACAATGCATTCCAAATACTGCTTCCTGTTACAGTATTGTAGGTAACTGAAAGGCTCTTTGCCGGAATTGATACGTTCTGAACATCATCAAAGTAAGATGATACGATGTTAATGAACTCATTTAAGTTTTCAATTCCAGTGAAGTTCCCAATCAAACTGGAATCAATCATGGTGGATGCTGAGATAACAGTCAGCTTAGAATCTGCTGATGGTGTCTCAAGCCAGCCATCTGTGTTTCCAACTGAAATGTCAGTCAGAACATCCTCAAGAGTGCTTTCCTCGGTAGATTCTGCCTCAGATGCTGCTTCAGACGTAACTTCCTCTGATGCATTTTCAGTTACACTTTCAGTTGAAGCTTCCTCTGAAACGCTCTCAGCGGATGTCTTTTCAGTTTCTTTTGTATCACTGCCAGATTCTAACTCGCTCTCGCTTTCTGTATCTGCTGGTACTGTCTTCTGTGCTGATGCTGCCAGAATAAACTGTGTTGCCTCATTGCTGTTTCCTTCACGAAATGCATTGTTACTTGTAGTTAAAAGTGTTGTCAGCGTTACATCTTCTGGTGTATTTTCTGATGCTGTCATACCTGCTACTGCACCGACTAAGATGCTACTTGTTGTTTCTACATTTGTGTCATTGCTTGTGATCATTGGGAAGAAATAGAACGCACTCTGTGCTCTCTGGTAATAGCGATCACGATCTCCAATATAGGAGTTTACCATAGTCATACCATAATCTTCCATCAGCTCATTGAAGTTTGTAAGCTCCTTATCGGTGACACCGCGAAGCAAAAGTACATTTCCGCCCTGATACAGATAGTTATGAAGTTCTGTATATTCATCAGTTCCAAGATCACTTGTAGGATTGTTGATAATCAAAAGATCACAATCATCCGGCACAGATGCTGTCTCAAGAAGATTTAAATTTGATGTTGTCATGCTGTTTTTAGTAAGCAGCTCGCCAAGCTCCTGACTTATTGCAGACTCACCATGACCTCTTAAAAGATAAATCTTTTTATCGTTATCGGAGGTAACAGCTGCCACAGCACTTGTCAGCTGACCCTCTGCATCAAATTCTAATTCGCTGCTGTAGCCATAATAATTTTGCTGACTCACAATTATATCGCTAAAGGAAATTACCTGATTCTTTCCAGTTTCCTCGCATGATACAACAACAGAGTTTGCTGAAATTCCATACTTTGTAAGAATTTCAGGGTGAAGAACAGGGTCTATATAGCTAACCTTTAACTTAGATGAGAGATCGCCATAGATAGAGATAAACCTTTCAATACGAGAGTCTATATTTCCCGTCTCTGCCACTACCTCAACAGTAACATCCTTGTCTAAGTCCTTTAATAATTCTTTGGAAGTATCTGAAACACTGAAAATTCCAGTTTCGCTCAAATCCCAATTTAATAACTTTGATGGAAGCTGTCCTATAATCAAATTTACTACTACAATAATTGCCAGCACAATTGCCGTCACTGCAAGGCTGAAGCTTCCATTTTTCAGCTGCACTACAGATGAAATATTTTTACCTGACGGCTTTTTTTCTTTCTTTTTTTTGATATCCATTCCTGCCTGCTTTCCTCTCATTCTGCCGCTTTTTCGGCTTTTTTCTTACACCAATCTAGCGCTTATCTTAGCTCCATCTTCTCTTCTGGATTACCTGTGTGGTAAGGAAGATGCATGCCGCACAAATCGAGATCAGCTCCACAACACCCTTTACATCAAACACATAATCAGAAACAAAGCTTGTCATTACCTTTGCAAATGCTATGTTTTCGATCATTCCTGGAACAAGTCCCTCAAAAAGAGCTGGCTTTACAACGTAAAGAATGATTAAAACTGCTGCTCCACCGATCAAAAGACCAAACGTAGCTGCATTGCTCTTTGTCATTACATAGACAATGACGCAAAGAAGAACTAAAAGAATCAGACAGCCTATCAAAGAGGCAATTGCTGTATTTGGCACATATTGGGAAAGACCATTTGACAAATTGATCAAAAGCAGTGTAATGATCGTTCCAACTGCCGCGATGATGACACTCTCTGTCATTGCTGAGATCAGCATTCCAATGGCAACATAAGCGCAGCCGATCAGAAAATATACAAGAATAGTTGAATAGTCAACAAGAAAATATGCTGTTCCGGTGCTCTTAATGATCAATGGACACAGGCAAAAGATCACACATGGAATCGCAACAACTGCTGTCATTGAAAAGAACTTTCCTAAAACAATCTGTGTCACAGATACCGGTGATGTCAAAAGAAGCTGATCTGTCTTTGAATGACGCTCCTCTGAAAAGCTTCTCATTGTCAAAAGCGGAACAGTCAGTACAAATACGATGGCAGAGGCACTTAATGTGTAGGCAAAGTAAGGATAGCCATAGCTCATGTTATACACCATAAAGTAAATACCTGTCACGAGCACAAGTGCGGCCACAAATACAGGTCCAATCATGGATGTGAAATAAGATTTAAATTCTCTGTTAAATATTGCTTTCATTGTCATCCTCCTTATTGGCCTGCTTTGTCTGCTCTGCTTCCTTTACGGCCTCCTCTGCCGATTTTTTAATCTCATCCATCTCTTCTTCATGAGCCTTATTGTCGGCAGTCAGCTCCATAAAGACATCTTCAAGTGTTGCCTTTGAATATTTCATCTCATAAATCGGCCAATTTTTTTCTGCGCAGATACCAAATACAGCCTCACGCACATCAGCGCCATCTGTACGTATCTCAAATGAGGTCAAATTCAGATGCTTATCATCCTCATTCTGCTTTGTGGCTTCCAAAACTGCTGCAACATGATGAAGCTGTGCAAAGCTGTTCTTTGCCTGCTCCTTTGGCGCCCTTATGCTGATTTCAAGCATAGCATCACTATCCATGTAGTGCATAAGATTTTCTGTTGTATCACTTGCAACTAATCTTCCATGAGAGATAATCAAAATTTCATCGCATACGGCACTGATTTCAGAAAGGATATGTGAGCTTAAAATAACTGTATGCTCTTTTGCAAGCTCTTTGATAAGAGAACGTATTTCAATAATTTGAATTGGGTCAAGACCTACAGTCGGCTCATCAAGAATTATAATTTCCGGCATGCCAAGCACAGCCTGTGCAAAACCAACTCTCTGACGGTAGCCCTTTGAAAGGTTTTTGATAAGTCTCTTTGCGACATCGACAAGTCCAGTCATCTTCATGGCATTTAAAATGCTCTCCTGACGCTTTTTCGCTGGAATATTTTTTAACTGTGCCGCAAATTCAAGATATTCCCATACTGTCATATCTGTATACAACGGCGGAAGCTCCGGTAGATAGCCTATACAGCGCTTCGCCTCTGCTGGTTCCTTCACGATATCGTGACCATTAATTAAAATCGTTCCCTCTGTAGGACCGATATATCCGGTCATCATATTCATGGTCGTTGATTTTCCAGCTCCGTTTGGACCAAGAAAGCCATAAATCTTTCCTGGCTCTAGGCGAAAGCTTAAATGATCGACAGCCACATGGTTTCCATACTTTTTTACCAGACCTGTTACTTCAATCAAAGTCTTGTCCTCCTGCATCTCATTTTTGCAAACAGCCTTATTGCTGTTTTGCTATCATTTGTAATGTTAGGCGTCAAATGTGATGACTCTTTGATAAATTTGTGTCCATTGTTTGTCCTCTTGTGAAGAATTATTGAAATTAGGTATTGACTTATTTCTAATTGAGTATTATATTATACTTTAATATGGTAAAGCACCATAGTAAATCACTGCATCTCACCGGTCTTTGACCGCCCGATAATATCTAATGCAGCGATAAGGAGGTTTCTTTATGGGAAGAGTTTATAATTTTTCTGCTGGTCCAGCTGTGCTGCCAGAGGAGGTACTGCAGGAGGCTGCAGCTGAAATGCTTGACTATCAGGGAAGCGGTATGTCTGTCATGGAGATGAGCCATCGTTCTAAGGTTTACGATGCGATCATTAAAGAGGCTGAGGCTGATCTTCGTGAGCTTATGAATATTCCGGACAATTATAAGGTTTTATTTTTACAGGGTGGTGCATCCCAGCAGTTTGCTATGATCCCAATGAACCTGATGAAAAATAAGAAAGCTGATTATATTGTAACCGGTCAGTGGGCAAAGAAGGCTGCTAAAGAAGCTGAGCTCTACGGCGAAGTTAACGTTGTCGCTTCTAGTGCTGACAAAACATTTTCTTATATTCCGGACTGTTCTGATCTTCCAATCGATGATGATGCCGACTATGTTTATATCTGCGAAAACAACACTATCTACGGCACCAAATTCCACACACTTCCAAATACAAAGGGAAAAACACTTGTAGCTGATATCTCTTCCTGCTTCTTATCTGAGCCGGTTGATGTTACTAAATATGGTATGCTTTACGGCGGTGTTCAGAAAAATGTCGGTCCTGCCGGTGTTGTAATTGCAATCATCCGTGAAGACCTTATTACTGATGATGTTCTTCCAGGAACACCTACCATGCTTCGCTACAAGATTCATGCAGATGCTGATTCTCTTTACAATACACCTCCATGCTATGGTATTTATATCTGCGGCAAGGTCTTCAAGTGGCTTAAGAAAATGGGCGGTCTTGAGGAAATGCAAAGAAGAAATGTAGAAAAGGCAAAGATCCTCTATGACTATCTTGATTCTAGCAAGCTGTTTCACGGTACAGTTGAGCCGTCCTCTCGCTCTTTAATGAATGTTCCATTTGTAACTGGCGACAAGGAGCTTGATGCAAAATTTGTAAAGGAAGCTGAGGCTGCCGGTTTTGTTAACTTAAAGGGTCATCGCACTGTAGGCGGTATGCGTGCAAGTATCTACAATGCAATGCCAAAGGAAGGTGTAGAGGCACTTGTTGCATTTATGAAAAAGTTTGAGGAGGAGAATTTGAAATGAAAAGTGTTTATTGCTTAAATCCAATTTCTAATGCCGGAATGAGCCGTTTTGATGATACATACTGCATCGCTGATTCGATTGAAAATGCTGATGCTGTGCTTCTTCGCAGTGCTTCTATGCATGAAATGACACTTCCTGATTCTCTTCTTGCAATTGGACGTGCCGGTGCCGGTGTGAATAATATTCCGCTTGATTCCTGCGCAAAAAAAGGTATTGTTGTTTTTAATACACCAGGTGCAAATGCAAATGGTGTAAAGGAACTCGTTATTGCAGGACTCATGCTTGCTTCACGTGATATTGCAGGCGGCTGTCACTGGGTACGTGAAAATAAGGATGACCCAAATATTGCAAAGACAGCTGAGAAGGCAAAGAAGGCTTTTGCTGGAAATGAAATTAAGGGAAAGAAGCTTGGCGTAATCGGACTTGGTGCAATCGGTGTTCTTGTTGCAAATGCTGCAAGTGAGCTTGGAATGGAAGTTTACGGCTGCGATCCGTATCTTAGCATTCAGAATGCAGTTCGTCTCTCTCACCACATTACAATTGTAAAGGATAATGATGAAATCTACAATCAATGTGATTACATAACCATTCATGTTCCTGCACTTGACTCTACAAAGGGTATGCTGAACAAGCGTGCTTTTGATCAAATGAAGGATGGTGTCAAGATCTTAAACTTTGCAAGAGATATTCTTGTAAATGATGCTGACATGGCTGATGCTCTTGCAAACGGCAAGGTTTCCCGCTATGTTACAGACTTCCCGAATCCAGCTGTTGTAAATATGCCTGGTGCACTTGTACTTCCTCATCTTGGTGCTTCAACTGAAGAATCTGAGGAAAACTGTGCTGTTATGGCTGTCAACCAGATTATGGATTATCTTGAAAATGGAAATATTGAGAACTCTGTCAACTATCCATCCTGCAGCCTTGGCTACCGCAAAAAGGCAGCACGTATCTGTGTATGCCACTACAACAGACCAAATGTTATCAGTCAGCTGACTTCTCTTTTTGGTGAGGCTGGTGTTAACATCAGTGATATGGTTTCAAAAAGCCGCGGCGAATATGCATATGCAATGTTTGATGTAGAAGCGCCTGTAAGTGATGAATTTGAGAAAAAGTTGGAAGCAATGGAAAATATTATTCGCATCCGAATCTTATAACACCAAAAAGCAGCGATCAGTCTGGTCGCTGCTTTTTTATTTACAAAATTTCATCAATTTCTGCCTGTGTCATAGGCTTAATATGTGCTAGTGTATTTCTTGCATTTCTAAGCCTTGCAATCATTTTCCCATCTTCGAAAGCGACAGCTAGTCTCCCTAGTGATACCAGATGAGACAAGACGCCAATTTCCACATCCTCGGCATCAAAAAACATTTCGCCGTATGCACCAGTGATTGGAAGAAGTGCTTCAATTCCTTTTCTGTAGCGCTCTACGATAATGCTTCGCTGCTTTTCTATAATAGGAAATACTACCTTAATCTGCGCTTCCCACATTCGTTCCGCAATCTGCTTTTCGCTTATGTCAGGCCAAAAGGCCGTTCCATCGCTTCTAAATGTTTCTTTTTTTATTGACGCAATTGTCTTTACAGGGTCCTCTAAAAATATACGCCCTCTCTTGATACATGCGCAGGCAAGCTCTGCATCATCTGGCACAACTGATGAGACAGCCTCTGCCAGATACTGGCGAAAGCCCTCTGTCTGCTTTTGCGTGGATGCCGCAAGCATCGCAAAAAGATATGTGTCATAATGTGCTATTTCTTTCTCATAAACAAGTCTTTTGATGCTTCCGCGTTCACGAATTGGTACATCTTCTCTTGTTTCAATCAAAAATATACAGCCTTTTTTCCCTTTGCCAAGCGCCTTGCTATAGCCTTCCAGAAAAGTGTACCACTTCTTCGCCTGCGCTGCATCTGCCTGCGTTACCCAGAGGATATAATGGTTCATTATTAACTCTTCGCTTTTTGCAAGAAACTGCGCATATCCTATTCCTGGCCTATACTGCGCCCTTTTCTCCTGACGGCAATATTGATAAAACAGATATTCCCCCGGATCTTTGCCGCTATCCATAATAATTTTCAGGGAACGGTCTGAGTTTTGCCTTTCAATTTTCGATATGACCAGATCGCTCATTGTCTCATACCACGGGACAAACTGCGGAAGCTGTAAAAACAGATGGCTGCCTGACTGAACGGCTTCCACAATCTGATCAATGAAATGTGATGTATTTGTTATATTTTCCCACCATAGTCTATCCATTGTTTCACCCCGTTATTGATTCTCCATGTATTCAAGCAAACGGCTGTCAATTTCATCTGATGTTCCCATCATCTGGAAGAAGCTGTATCGTGAGAACAGATACTTTTCGTTTACTGTATGACGCAAAATATTAAGCTCAAGAAGCTCCTGCATCAGTCCATTAATGACTTGTGTTTTCTGAACAGCAACCTGATTGATGCCTACGCCAATTGCCGCCTCTTTGATATCCTCTGCTGAAAAGCCCTCGCTGTCAGCTGCTGAGTTTGCATTTTGATGATACAGATACGCCATCAAAAGTGCAATGATATAGTACATGTTATCTTCATCAAGCTTAAGCGTGATCTCAAACTTTTCACGAATCTGATTCATAAAGGATGGATCTGAGAGCACCTTTTTAATATGCTTTTGTGTAACCTCATAGGCTGGTGTATTCCCTTCATCATATCCGGCATAATCGTCCTTTTTCATTGCTTCAATTAAATTCGCACAATAAAGCTGAATCAGTCCTGGAAAATAATTGGTGCTTGCTAAAATAAGTGATATCAGCGCCTGACGCTCCTTTGGAAAACGAAATCCCAGACAATAAAGCGGCTCCTCGAGAAGCTGTCTGGCATCCTTTGTGTGAAATGGTCTGATCGTAATTGAGCTTAAATGCGTAATCACACTATTATTAGACAATGCTGCATCGCGCTTAAAACGCACAATATTATGAAGACCTGCAATAACAAACTTAAAGCGGTCCATTCCAATATTTTGAATTTCTTTTAGAGCATCAAACGGTTTGAAATTTACTTCTGTACAGCTCTCGATAAATGTGTCTGCCTCATCTAACAAAAGTAACAGATAAGGAATACGTTCCTCTTTATCGTCAAGCAGCCTTTTTTTGATTGCTCTTGCTAGTACATCCCAGTCTGTCGTATCAATTTCTTCTTTTAGAACACCAGCATCATACAGCTCACAGCAAATCTTTTTAGCTGCTCGTTCATAATCCATGCCCTTGATTTCAATGTAAACTGCACGGTTATTATTTTCATCAAAATCAATATCCATTTTTGCCTTTTTTAAAAGTGCCGACTTTCCAAGCTGGCGTCCGCCATAAACGATATTGACACCGGAAGGTGATTCGATTTTTTCAAGCTCTTCCTGTCTTCCGATAAATATCTCCGGAGGCATTACCTTTGAAGAATCCCACACATACGGCTGACAATATGAAAATGGCATCATAACAGACATCAATATCTGATTGATAAACTGCACACTGTAATTGTTTACTAAGAACATTAATAATACGCGGTCAATGACTGCAAAGACCTTATCACTAAAGCTCGCCTTTATTTTTTTTGCAAATAATCTTCTGTCTGGAAGTGACAGCGCATAATCAAGAAGAACTAGTGTATTTTTGCTGTTTCCGATATTTTTTAATTCTTCAATCAGACGGTCTGCATCATACTTTCCAAACAGGCAGGCAACGCGAAAGCCCTCTGTCTGCGCCTTTGATCCAAATGCCGCAATCGGATGCTTATAGTTTGCTTTTCTTCCTACTACAGCAGGAATCGTAACCATATAGTTTTCAATTCTTCCAAGCTTTGCCTGCTCCTTTACCTGTGCGTCTAAAAAGCCAAGCGCCTCAAGAAGAGCTGTCAGCTTATACTGTCCCAAAGCCTGTCCGTTATTCATCCAGTTGTCAATAAGACGTTTTGCCCACTTTTCATCCTTGTTATGAATACGCACAACTGCCAGATCACTAAGACTCTTGCTGCTGTTAGCAACTGCCTTATAATTATAATCATATTCTTCAATAAACTTTGCCAGATAATCAGTGCCGCGAATTTCACGCTCCTCATCTGTCTCTTCACTATTAATCTTTGACAAAAGATCCTCTGCCACTGTATAGTTTTGACATTCGATCATGCTTTTTATTGCAGCAATACGCTTTTTGCGGCACTCATCTAACGTGTCGTTATTCTCGATTCCTTCAACCTCGCGAAGAAGTGCCTCTCCGCGCACCTTTGCGTCCTCGTGAAGTTTTTTCTCGTACTCCTCCAGAATTCGTTTGAAGAAACCATAATTTTTCGTCTCATCGGCATAAGCAAACCACTCATTTGCGATCTTCTGAATTTTTTCCTTCTTATTTTCCTTTGTCTCTTCAATCTGTCCATAGCTTTGCGCCAACTCCAGATTTTCAATAAAGTTATTAAGACGGATTTGAGCATCCTTTCCAGCCTGCTCCTTAGATGCCTGAATATTGTATTCTTCTGTTGCATTTCTATTTTTTTGCATATAATCTAAAATCTGTTCTGCTGCTCCGTAGTCGTCTCCATATTCCTTGAAAATATGCTCAAGCTTTTCCTCAAAACTTAACAGCTCAAGCTTAGAATGACGCAAAATACGAGCCGGAAGTGACAATTTCTCAAAATCAGCAAAATTTCCTCGCTTGTCTGGGAAATATTCCTCGTCTAAAAGTACCTCGCTTCCTCTCAAGAAATCTATGTAAAAATATTTATGAGACTCTTCCTTGTAACGGCCGTCCAATCTTGCCAGAAGCTCTTTTATTGTCTGCGCTAGCACAGCTTTTCCTGCCTGCACATAAATATCTTCTGCTGTTTCCTTCTTTTGAACGATTTTTTCAGCAGCTTTTAATTCTGCCCTAAGATCACTTTTTATCTCACGGTAGCGCTTTTCACCTGCATCATTTTCAGAATGGCTGCGTCCAGATGCCAGATCAATCCACTCACATGTAATCCCAATAACCTTTTCCATAGCATTTGTCAGGTTATTTCTAAGGTCGCTCATAAGATTGCTAGTCTTAAATTTGGTTCCTCCATTCGTCTTTGATTTATCCCAACAGTCATTAATATAGTTTCCTAACTTTTCACGGTTAAGATTTGAATATTCGGCTGTACAGCCATCACTAATAAAATTAATAAGCAAATTTACACGAAACAGACTCGCATACTCATATTCACCATTCATGATTGCCTGAAGATACGATGCCATCTCACCATCCTCAGCAAAAACTAATTTCCATGTATCAACAAAGCGCTTTACATTTTTATGGTTTTTAGGCTGACCAAGCACATACGACTCATAATATCCCTTTGCACGCACTGCCAGATTTTCTAGCCGGCGTTCAATTTTCATCTGATCTCTTAGGCGATAATCGGCGTAGCAATCAATTCCCTTATGGAATTTTCCCTTAAACTGCACCATGCGATATGCTGCGCTCATCAGCTCAGGATACGCCTGTGTCATAGGAATACTCTTCATGTTCTCATATAATGCCTTCATTTCATAATCATATTCAATATGGTTCATAAAGAAATTGCGAAGGCAGGTAGACAGCATAAGATAATTTGTCAATATATCCTCATTCTGCGGATACATTGCAAAGATTTTGTGAGAATCATAGGAGCATCTCATTTTAGGATCATTGACTGCGTAAGCTAACTGCTCATACAGCATTTTATATTGTTCATTTGTATCCTTTACAGCATCGAGATAAGCTGTAGCACAGTAAGTTTTTTCTTCCACAATCATCATGCAGGCATTTTGTATTTCATCTTTTGAAGAGTCTGCTGACTGATCTGGTAATTGATCTTCAAATTGATTTTCTGGCTGACACTCTAACTGATCTTCTGACTGGCTTTCTGGCTTACTTTCCAATTGATCCTCTGATTTACTCTCTGCTTTGCTTTCTACTTTACTCTCTAATTTTACTGATTGATTTTCCTTCTTTTCTAACAGCTTCTTTGGAGAAAACGGATCATTTGACACATACTCAAAATATTCGTTTTTTAGCAAATCGTAGCAGATTACACACTTTGGATCAAATGTCATTTCTTTTACTACATAATCGGCATTGCAAACTGCATAATCCCTGTTTAGTCCGGCAACAATAACGTAATCAGTGCCATAATTTACGCTCTCTCGAATATTTTCAAGAAGAATCTCTTCATCCTTACTTCCCTTTAAGCTCCAAAAAATACCAATCATAATTATGGAAGATGTATCCTTTAATACAACCACAAAACACTCATCAAAAACTGCTTCCTTCATTGAGGTATTTGGCTGAATAATCTCATAAAATGTATTCAGCAAACGCAGATAAGCAATCCTTGCAAACGCTGCATTGACAGATTCCTCATCCACATCAAGATTCATTTCATTTTTTGCCTGATTATCATAAACAATACCTTTTATTTTTAAATAATTGCGTGCTTCTCTTGACTGCATTACTTTCCATGCCTTTGCTGAAAGGGAATAAAAAGAATCCAATCCAGGAATTTTATAAATTCTGATATATCCTTTTTCAAATAAGTAGCGAAATGACATTTCAAGTGTGATCATGGATTTCTTCGTTGCGAGTGCCAGAAACTGAATGGAAAGCACACCAAACGTATCAAGACATGTTAAAACCAATCCATTTTCCGTTGCAAACTTTGCACGAATTTCGTTTAAAAAGCTCTTTGTTCCAACTTTTTTCTCTTCTTTTCCTTTTTCAATCTCAAGTGTATAGCAAGCCACATCCTCATCACGAATAAATGGAAGCTGCTTTGCTGCTGCAATCTCTGATAGAAGCTGCGCATCTTCAACTGCTTCGTTATCTTTCGCAGGCTTATCGTTACTTTCTTCCACTACAATGTCAGTCTGATCGCTTTCATTTGATGCTTCTTTAATCGTTCTTGCCACAAATGCCTTTCCAAGCAGCTGATTATCAAATACAGACGACAGTTCCAGAATATATGCTATAACTTTGGCGCTGTCTGTCTCATCAAGTGCCTGCATGAATGTACTGTAAGCATCTAATTTTTTCTCTATCTTTTCATCTGATGGTGCTTTTTCATATGCATCCAATAATTCCTTAAGCTCATTCTTATATGACAAAATATGCTCGTTTGTATCTGGATCTAGCGACTGCAGGGACTTAAAACGCTTATACGCAAGCCTTCTCTCCTCTTTCTCAATCAACTGCAGCTGTTCTGTTAAAACATGCTTTGCCTCTGACATAGAAGCTTCCATAAGATTTTTTATCCCTGTCTCGCCACAAATATTTGTATAATTTTTTGTCTCTTCCCGCAATTCTTTTAATTTATTCTCAAGTTTTGACGCGATTTCATCTGAAAGTAATTTTTGCTGTTTAATTGACTTTGCTGCTTCGTCCATATCCTGCTGTACTTCTGTCATACAGCATAACAAACGCTCTGCACATGCCAACAGATTTTTGATTTGATTTTTCTGTTCTTTTTGAGTCATTCGCACATCCTCCTTTAAAATATCGTGTGGTTTTTGTTCAAATCGCCACCATCATATGACTATTTTACCACAGGATTCATGCAAAATCTACTTTTTTGCAGGGTTTAAACCAAAAAATTTGCCTGCCTAATCTCTTTTGATGCACATCAGCTTTTCTCATCATATATTAAAATATCATCAAACTTTTTTCTTTGCCCTTGCTGCTTTTAGTATATCAGTAAGATTATCTCCATTGAGAACATCTGGATAGTTATCCTCGAATTCTATTAGGATATCTTTGTTCGTCTTTTCATCTTCTCTAACTTTTGCATACAGTTGTGTCAAATCAGGATTTTGATATACTGTCTCAATAAAAGTTCGAGATTCTTCAGATAACTTATCATATCCGCCATAAAGTTTTTCTGCTGCTTTTTTTATATCTTCAAGGCAAATCTGTTGTTGTGATTTTTCTTGTTCCAACAAAATTCCAACAACATCTGACAAATCGTTCTTATACTGTCTTCCAGCCATCAGTTTCATGACAACCAAATATTCAGCTGAAACCGTTCGTATTCTTAAAACATTTGAAAATGTCTTATAATATTTAGAGTACTGAATCAACTTTGGCGTATAGGATGTTGTTTTCATGAAGTCTGCATTTAGCCAGCCATTTGGAAGCCCCATGCGATCACCAACACTATTAATTGCATCCTTCATCGACGATGATGCTTGAATAATCGCATCCATATCATATGTCATCTCGCGAAATCCGTAATTAATTAGTACTGATGCCCCACCGATCAAAATAATCTCAGCTGGCATTTTGTTGCCATTTATCTTACGAAATTCTTTTGCTAGTTCTTTTAAATAGCTATCCAAGTTTTCCTTTGTAAAAAAACTTCAGGCAAGATTTCTCACCTCACTTTCTACAATATTAAATCTCATAAACTCTGGAATTGCATTCTTTATAGCCTCAATTTTAACCTCATCACTATGCATGACTGCAGCCTGAATTAGCACACTTGAGGGATATAAAATTGTCGCAAGCTTATGTTTTCGAATATCATTGTAATTCGTACATATTGGCAAATCATTGATTTTAGAGAGATAATCAACCATTCCCAGTAAATATAGTGATTCTGGATACCATGCTTTTTCATATAAATTTCGAATTGTATTCTTTTCAAGTGTATCAATGATAAAATCAATATCTCCCATATCTTTTACATGATGGCATGTGTTGCTCTTGAATGTTTCAAATGAACTGCGATATTCTTGATTTTTATCATTTTCCTTTGCTTGCTCATCTGCTTCTAACAACAAATCCACCGTGACATTTAATGTTTTTGCAATTCTGTATAGGGTTCCAGCAGCACATTTTTTCATTGTCGTCTTTCGGCTACAGATATCAGATATTGTTGCCTGTGCGACTCCGCTTTCCTTACTTAACTTATATTGACTCATTTTTGCATCACGAAGAAGATCATCAATAATCATAGGTTCTGTTCCCCTTTCGTCTTTGTTATCTATAGTATATCGGTATCCCGAAGTATTGTCAAGTAAAAAAGGCAGCCTACCTTTTTAGATAAGCTGCCAATACAATTATTTCTTTTCTTGTTCTGTACTGTCTTCGTCTTTCTCATGGAGGAACGTCACATGAATTTCTTCTGCTTTCTGTCCCTCGGTTTGTGTCACTTCAATATGAAGCTTCTGCGGCTTGTTGCTTTGATTTTCTTTGTCCTTTTCGGAATCTTCTTCCTCTGAAACAGGATTTTCAAAATCAAATGAATCGCCTACTTCCGGAATCTTTCCAATCTGCTCGGTAATCCATCCGTTGATAGTAGAAGCCTCTGTCTCGGTGTTGATGGAAAACTGCTCAAAGAAGTCGTCTAAATCCATGTCCTCTGGAACGATGAAGCTTCCATCATCTAACTTTTTGATGCCAGCCTCTACCTCATCATGCTCATCCCAGATATCACCTACAAGCTCCTCTAAGATATTTTCCATGGTAACAATACCCTCTGTACCGCCAAACTCATCCACAACAACAGCGATATGAAGCTTTGTCTGCTGGAACTTCTTTAAAAGCTCGGAGATCTTGACTGTTGGCGGAATGAACTCAGCCGGCTTCATGATCGTCTCGATTGACTTTGTAGTTCCTGCCACATAGTTATGGAAATCTTTCTCGTACAGGATACCGATAATATCATCAATCGTATCTTTGTATACAGGGATTCGGGAATAACCAGATGTCTTGAACACATCCGCAATTTCTTCGTTTGGCGTTGTGATATCAACTGCTGTAACATCAACACGCGGTGTAATGATGTCCCCTGCCTGAAGATCATTGAACTCGATCACGTTGTGAATCAGCTCACTCTCATTACTGTCAAGTCCACCGACCTGCTCAGCCTCATCTACTATTGTAAGAAGCTCATTCTCGGTGATTCCATTCGTTGTTCCGCTTACCTTTAAAAGCTTTCCTACACTGCTCTTTAACTTGATCAGAAGGAAATTCACCGGCTTTAAAACAGTAATTAGAATATTGATAATTGGAGCAACAGTTATTGCAAATTTTTCTGGACATTCCTTTGCCAGACTCTTTGGCGTGATTTCACCAAAAACTAAAGTAATCACTGTCATAAAGATAGTTGATACAGTAGCTCCATTTGATCCGAGCCATCCTACAAAGAGAAGTGTTCCAATTGTTGTTGCTGCAATATTTACAACGTTATTTCCTACAAGTGTACTTGAAATCAATTCATCATAATTCTCTGCAAGCTTGTATGCAAGCTTTGCTTTTTTATTGCCTTCTGCTGCCATATTTTTTAATCTCGGCTTATTCAGCGAGGAAAAGGCTGTCTCTGTTGCAGAAAAAAAGGCAGAACCCATCATTAATAATATTAAAGCGACCACCAGGGTCATACTGTGACTATCCATAAAGGATACTATGCACCTCCATACTTAATTAATTAAACTAATGTCAGGATCACAACTAGCTGACCCTGACATCGTATTTTACAAAAAACTCAGGTAACTATTTACTTCAAAATCAATCCTTAAAGTTAAAATATGCCTTTGCATTGTTGTAGCTGATACCCTCGATAATGTTCTTTAATGCCTTCTTATCGTATGGATACTCGCCGTTCTCTACCCAGCCTCCTACTAACTCACACAGGATACGGCGGAAATACTCGTGTCTTGTGTAGGATAAGAAGCTTCTGGAGTCAGTCAGCATACCAACAAAGTTTCCGAGCAGACCAAGGTTTCCAAGGCTTACCATCTGGTTGATCATACCTGACTTGTTGTCATTGAACCACCATGCAGAACCGTGCTGGATCTTGCCTACTGCCTCGCTGTCCTGGAAGCAGCCCATAATGGTGCCGATGATCTCGTTGTCAGCTGGATTCAAGGAATACAGAATTGTCTTTGGCAGCTCGTTTGTAGTGCTGAGTGCATTTAAGAAATCAGCTAACTGAGCTGCTGTTGCATCATTATTGATGGAATCGTATCCTGTATCTGGTCCTAACTGGTTGTAACGGAAGGTATTGTTGTCGCGCTTGCAGCCATAATGCATCTGCATTACCCATCCACGGCGATGATACTCTCTTCCTACATGAATCATAAATGCTGTCTTATACTGGTCAACTTCAAGCTGAGTCAGCTTTTCACCGCGAACCTTCTTCTGGAAGATTGCCTCAACTGCTTCCTCGCTTGCCGGCTGATATACAACATAGTTTAAACCATGATCAGATACGCAACACTTCATGGAATCAAAAAATTCCATACGGTTGTCGATTGCTGCAAGCAGACTCTTTACACTGTCTACCTTGATTCCAGATACACAAGCTAACTTCTGTACATACTCTAAGAAATCTGGCTTCTCAATGTTCATTGCCTTATCTGGTCTCCATGCTGGATATACCTTGAAATCTACAGTCTCATCTGCAGCGATCTTCTTATGCCACTCAAGGCTGTCAATCGGATCATCAGTAGTGCAGATTACCTTTACGTTAGACTTACGGATGATATTTCTAACAGTCATAGAATCCTCAGCAAGCTTTGCGTTGCAGATATTCCATACTTCTTCTGCAGTATCACCATTTAATACACCGTGATAATCGAAATATCTCTGCAGCTCTAAGTGGCTCCAGTGATACAGCGGATTGCCGATTGCCTTCTCAAGAGTCTCTGCCCACTTCTGGAACTTCTCTCTGTCAGTTGCATCTCCTGTGATGTACTTTTCATCAATGCCGTTAGAACGCATCTGACGCCACTTGTAGTGATCGCCGCCAAGCCATACCTGAGTGATATTCTCAAACTTGCGGTCCTCATAGATTTCCTTCGGGTTGATATGGCAGTGATAGTCAATGATCGGCATATTTTCTGCGTAATCATGGAACAGCTCTTTTGCTGTGTCAGTTGTCAGAAGGAAATTTTTCCCCATAAATGTTTTCATAATAATATCCTATCCTTTCTTAGATGAGTGAATATTTTTTATATGGACTTAAATTTTCTATCTGATAAACAGGCGCTTATCGCACCTGCATCATTCAATATTGTATTACAGCGTTACACCCTGCTTGAAGATTGCCATATCGTGGAAGCCGGCTTCCTCAGCCTTAACCTTCTTTCCAGAAGCAACTGCGAGCACATACTCAAACAGCTCCTTAGAAAGCATTTCCATTGGCATATCCTCTACAAGACGTCCTGCATTAAAGTCGATCCAGTTATCCTTATGACCTGCAAGCTTGGAGTTACTGGAAATCTTTACTGTCGGAACTGGTGATGCAAATGGAGTTCCTCTTCCTGTTGTGAATAAAACGATATGAGCACCTGAAAGTGCCAGTGCAGTTGCCGCAACAAGGTCATTGCCCGGTGCACTTAATAAATTAAGTCCCTTTGTGTGAACTGGCTCTGTATACTCTAATACACCCTTTACAAGTGCACTTCCAGACTTTTGTGTACAGCCTAAAGACTTATCCTCAAGTGTGGAGATTCCGCCCTTTTTATTTCCAGGAGACGGATTCTCATAGATGGTCTGGTTGTGGCTTGTGAAATAGTTCTTAAAGTTGTTGATCAGATCAACTGTCTTATTAAAGAGCTCCTCATTTGCACAGCGGTTCATAAGAAGTGTCTCTGCTCCGAACATTTCCGGAACCTCTGTCAGAATCGTGGTACCGCCCTTTGAGATCAAAAGATCTGAAAATGCACCGACAGTCGGGTTTGCAGTTATACCTGAAAGACCATCAGAGCCACCGCACTTCATACCAATAATCAGCTCGGAAGCATCAATTGGCTCACGTTTGAAGGTGCCTGCATAATCTGCTAACTCCTTTAACAGCTCCATTGCTGCTGCCTGCTCATCCTCAACATCCTGACACTGTAAAAACTTCACACGATTCTTATCGTACTCACCAATGTAATCCATCATAACTGGAATATTGCTGTTCTCACAGCCAAGACCAAGTACAAGCACACCGCCGGCGTTTGGATGATGAATTAAATCTGCAAGTGCCTTTCTAGTGTTCTCCTGATCGCCGCCCATCTGGGAGCAGCCATAAGGATGTGGGAATGCAACTATGTCCTCTACTGTTCCAACTGCCAGACTCTTTGCCTGCTTCTCCAGTGCAGATGCAATGGAGTTTACACAGCCAACTGTCGGAATAATCCAGATCTCATTTCTTACGCCAACACGTCCATCCTCACGGCGATATCCCATAAAATGTGCGTGCTCTGTTGGCTCTAACTCACTTCCTGACGGATTATACTCATAATCAAGCACATCGCCAAGACCTGTCTTTACATTGTGAACATGCACCCAGGAACCTGCCTTGATGTCCTGCTTTGCCACACCAATCGGGAAACCATACTTGATGACCTTTTCACCTTCTTTGATATCAGCAAGTGCAATCTTATGGCCCTGCGGAATATCCTCTAGTGTGGTCACGGTCGTGCCTGCGTTTATCTGTGTACCAGCTGAAATAGGAGCCAGTGCAACACAGACATTATCCTGTGGATTAATCTGAATGTAAGTTTTCATAAATTCTATATGCCTTTCTGTTCGCATTCTGCCGTTTTGCGCCGCTTTACGGCATACAGCCGAACCATAAATTGGTCCGGCTGCTTTGTGATTATTTATTTAATACTAAATCGTAAGCTGCCTTCATGCCATCCTTCTCGATTACGTCGTAGTACTTCTGTACCATCGGGATCATCTCGGTCAGATCTGCATGCCAGTAGTCCTCTCTCTTCATGATATCCTCTACGCTTGCAGTCTTCATAAACTCCATGATCTCAGCGCCATCGTTTGCCTTATCAGTACGATAGAATGCGATCAATGCTGCCATAGACATTACAAGACCTTCCGGATATTTTCCAAACTTCTCTTTATGCTCAAGAATGGTTGGAAGTACACGAACCTGGAACTTACTTACAGAATTCAGTGCGATAGACAGTAACATGTGACGGATGAACGGATTTGCGAAACGCTCTAAAACAGCCTTTCCGAAATCGATATCGGTCTGAGTGTTTCCAAGAGTCGGAACGATCTCCTCGAAGATGCAGTGCTTTAAGTATCTGCTTACTGTCTCATCCTTCAAGCACTCGCCTACTGTCTCAAGGCCATACAGGTAAGCGCCAAGTACCATAGATGTATGTCCGCCGTTTAAGATACGAACCTTTCTCTTCTTATATGGTGCAACGTCATCAGTCCATACGATGTTGTAGCCAGCCTTGTTGAATGGCAGCTCGTCCTCGTGATGACCCTGAATTACCCACAGATGGAAGATCTCGGCAGTATCAATCAGGTTATCGGTGTAGCCTAACTCCTTGCAGATATCAGCAGCCTCTGTTCTTGGATAACCAGTAACGATACGGTCTACTAAGGTGTTGCAGAAATCGTTTTCGGACAGCAACCAGTTTTTAAACTCATCTCCTAACTCCCACAGATCTGCATACTTTAATACACACTCCTTTAAGGTGTCTGCATTGTGATCGATCAGCTCACATGGAAGAAGAATGAATCCCTTTAAACCTGTCTGAAATCTCTTGTATAAGAACTGAGTCAGCTTTGCAGGATATGACTTAGCCGGCTTGTCATCTAACTTCTCAGTTCCAAGATACTCAATACCAGCCTCAGTGGTGTTAGATACGATTACACGAAGATCTGGGTTCTCAGCCAATGCCATGTATGCATCAAAATCCTCATATGGATTGATACCTCTTGAGATAACATCAACATGAGTATGCTCGATAACTTCCTTACCGTTCTGAAGTCCTCTTAAGTACAGGTTATATTCGCAATTCTGATCGTTAAGCATATTTACCATACCCTTATCGATTGGCTGAATTACAACAACCTTTCCTTCATACACCCCGGCATCATTCAGCTTCTTGAAGAAGTAATCAACAAAACCGCGTAAAAATCCACCTTCACCAAACTGCATTACTGTTTCTTTCATTATTATAATTTCCTCCGTTTCTGCTGCAAGACAGCAAGTTGTGACAAAAATTTGCCGATATTAAGCCTAAAGTTGCAGCCCATCCCAACGGCGCGGTATTCCCGGACAATGTTCGCTTTTTTTGGCAGCTCTTACTTCTACAAAGCAGCCACACACACGGCACATACCACCAATCAACTTTTCGCACTCCTTGCATAATTCAAGACGTGCATCGTACTCCCCTTTTGAGCACCGAAGTTTAGGAGGAATCGCGTCAATCGTTCGCTGTATCCTATGATACATATCTTCATTTGCCATTTCTCTAAGCAGGCACCTTTTGCATCGGATATCCATCGATCTCCCCCTATTCTGACCGGTCTTTCGACTCCATACTTACTATTATCATAGCAAAAAAGGTGATGTTGTGCAAGCCTTTTTCACAATGTACGTAAATTCATACAAAAAGTAGACCTGTCAATGTAGCACAACTGCTAAAAAATGTATTTTCCTATCCTTTTTACCCGAATAAACTGTTTATTTTTCTAGCAAATTCATAATTTCGTCTTTATTAAACTGAGTACTGCTGATACCCTCGCCTGAAAGAACCTCCTCAGCCAGATCTTCTTTTACCTGCTGAAGCTCACAAATTTTTTGCTCAATTGTTTCCTCTGCTATCAGCTTATAGACATTAATTGCATGTTTTTGTCCAATTCGATGTGCACGATCAGTCGCCTGATTCTGAGCTGCCTTATTCCACCATGGATCATAATGAATTACAATATCTGCTGCAGTCAGATTTAGTCCAGTGCCTCCAGCTTTTAATGAAATGCAAAACACTGATACTTGATTTTGTGGATTTTGGAATTGCTCCACCATCTCCATGCGCGCCTCTTTTTTTACGTTTCCATCAATGCGATAATAATCTATTTTTGCTTTTTTTAATTCCTCGCCAATAAGATCCAGCATGGACGTAAATTGAGAGAATAAAAGAATCTTATGACCTCCGGCAATAGCCTGTGTAATAAGTTCAATACATGTTTCAAGCTTTGCATTTTCACCCTTATAATTTTCCAAAAGAAGCTCTGGTCCGCAGCAAAGCTGACGAAGCTTTGTCAGCTCAGCAAGAATTTGAAGCTTATTCTGTGCAAAATCCTCATCGTTTTGATCCTCAAGAAACATTTTCAATCTCTGTGAATGTGCCTGATAAAGCTTTTCTTGTTCACCTGAAAGTGCAACTGTGACAATCTCCTCCTGTTTTTCTGGAAGCTCCTTTAATACATCCTTTTTCAGTCTGCGAAGGATAAATGGATGAATCATAGCGCGAAGACGTGTCATCGCATCTTCATCCTTGTCAGAAACAATTGGCATCTCTATTTCACTTCTAAAACGCGTGTAGCCATACAAGAATCCAGGCATCAAATAGTCAAAGATGCTCCACAGCTCACTTAGGCGGTTTTCCATCGGTGTACCTGTGAGTGCCATGCGAAAGCTGCTGTTTACAAGACGCACTGATTTTGCTGCGTGCGTCGTCTGATTCTTAATATACTGTGCCTCGTCAATAATCTCATTTGCAAATATGATATCCTGATACAGCTCGATATCGCGTTTTAACAAATCATATGATGTAATCCACACATCTGCATTGCTTGTCTGATTTTTAATAAGCTCCTTTCTCTCATGTGCAGTTCCTGCCATCACACATACTGACAGCTGCGGTGTGAAGCGCTCGACTTCCTTTTTCCAGTTATAAACAAGTGAGGCTGGAGCAACTATTAATGTGCGAAGCTCGTCTCCCACTTTTCCCTGTTCCTTTTCTGATAAAAGAAATGCCAATATCTGAAGAGTCTTTCCAAGACCCATATCATCAGCTAAAATACCGCCAAAGCCATTTTCTTTTAATGTCTTAATCCAGTAAAAGCCGTCTCGCTGATATTCTCGAAGTACTGCTTCAAGTGACTGCGGTACTTCATAATCACCGTTTTCATAGCTTCTCATCTTTCCAATTAGCTTTCGATATTCACGATTTTTCTTAAGTTCAACTGATTCCTTTTCTGCAAGCAGTTCATCAAGATATAGTGCCCTAAAAAGCGGCATCTTGATCGTATCTTGATTTTTTTTATCGGCATAATTTTTCATCACATCTGATAGGGCAGACATTACCTGCTTTTGTTCTTCATTAAAGGTAATAAATGCGCCATTTTTCAAGCGATGGTACTTCTTTTTTCTGTCATATGATGAGAAAATTTCAGCAAGTTCTTCCTTGTTAAACTGATTTGATGCCATCGACATCTCAAGAAGGCCGCTAGATACTGAAACTCCAACCTGAAAACTGGCTGACGGAACAACGCGAAGCTTCTTCATCGAATCTGTCACATAAATATCGCCATATTTTTGCAGCTTTGGAATCACCTGAGAAAGAAATGTGAAAATATCTCCCTCATCACCAGAATAGACTAGAAGACTCTTTTCCTGATCGAACGCATTAAAGTACATCTGGATTATCTCTGCTAATCTATGCTCCTCTGTGAAGTTTCGCTTTTGGCTGTAACGCTCCTTTCCATAAACATGATACTTTTTCTCACCATAAATGGCTGCCACATCACATGTAATCATATTTTCCTGCGGAGAATCTAGGTACAAAGCAATTGTCGGCTTTGGAGGCAAATATTTATCAGGATCCATGCCAGTATAGGTGATTACTGCCGCGTCTTTAAGATTTGATAACACATCTCTTGTGACTGCCGGCAGATCCTTATCTGATATAAAAAGCTCTTTCTTACTCTGGCACAGTTCAAGAATCTTCTGTACAGCCATATCTGGTTTTTTCATACGATATATGGTATCACCTGACAAGACATAGCTATACTCAAGACTCTCACATAAAATATGATATCGCTCAGCCCTCACAGTCGCTCCATATGTAAGTTTTGCAACTTTGATCTTAGGACTATAGAACTGCTCATCATAAAATATATTTTTCTTTTCATCTGAAAGCAAATATACGCCATTTGCAGCAATAGTATCCATAAAGGAATCAATGCGGCTTCCAAAAATGGAAACAGATCTTACCTGCTGACTAGCCGAAGCATAATAAGAATAATTTGTCTTTCCTGAAGCCTGTTCTGTTAAATATTCCTCTAAGAAAAATCGAATAATTTTACGTCCGTTTTCGTCAAACAGATTTTTATCCGGAATAAATTTTATATATTTTCCTAACTCAATTGTTTTTTTCTCTGTCCATTTATAAAAGAACTCATTCAGATTTCGTATCACATATGTTCTCGCCTCACCAACGCGAAGCTCCAATAAAAGACCATTCTTGCATTCACCAATACAGCATTTTGCCTGCATTGAAAGCGGCTGTTTTACATTCTGTTCAACTGGCAATGCCCGTTTTTTGAAGAAGTTTTCCTTTAGAATTTCCATCATTTCTGCATCGGTGCTTTTTAAAATTCCTGGAATAAATGGATCTTCTACATTTGTTTTCTGAAGCATTAAAGGAAAAATCTCAGACTGCTTAACCACATCTTGACCATATATCTCTACAATATACTGCATCACCACCGCTGCCACATGCTCGCAGCAAAAATATTGTTTTTGAAAATGACCACACCTGCAAGCTGTCTTTACAAGCTCACCATTTTTCTCATCAAGCCAAACTACTGCATTGTAAATGCTTGTTCTCTGCATTTTTAAGCTCAGCTTTAAAAATCCATTTTCCTTTGTTTTCTCCAGTGTCCTTGTGCTATCCTTCAATATATCGATCATTCCATCTGCCAAATCTTCTTTTTTGAAGTCCGCAAGTGCATTTTTTATATTATAACTCACTTTGTTATTCCTCCTGTAAGCCGCATAAACTCATTCTTCGTATGACCATAATATTGTGGACGCCTGATCGTTGCCTCTAGCTTTTCAAGTGCATCTCCTAAAATTTTCACACTGGCTGTTCCATTTATAAAACAATGTCTGTGATTATATACCACCTTCCTTGGACTCTCACCATTAATACATTGCAGCATCATCTCTGTGACTAATTTATTTTCATCTTCAAATCTCCTGCAGTTATCGACCAACACAGAAAAAAACATCTTATAACTAGGCAGAGAATAATCAATTCCATCAAACTGCAGTAATTTTATCTCCTCTCCACCTGGTATATAATAAGGAATCTCCTCAAAGTTCTTTTTCACCTGCTGTATGATCCAATCCTGGTCACTTGTAGGTTTAAAAAATACATTTGAGACACTTGACCACATATATCGCCATCGTCCTTCTTTTGCCCGTTCAGCAAACATATCCCAATATTTTTTTTTTGCCTCTTGCGCTATGATTTTTTTATAATTGGCATCAATTAACGCACTGTAGTGCCAATAACTGGCAAATCCGTATAGATTCACGCATGCAGCAATTACAGCCTGTGCAACCTGAAAATTTCGAAGCGAACTTTTTTCTGGCTCTTTCATAAATTTGCCTGCTCCCATTGCAAGTTCAATACTCATATCAACTATGATAGAACCGCTATAATCTACATCAATAGAAACCAATCCGTATTTCTCTAACGTTTCATATTCCAAATAGTCTTCGATACTTCTTGAAACCGTTCCACCTGAAGCATACAGTTTTAAAAATACATCAAATTCAGTCAAACTAATCTGTTCAAAAATATGCAACATAACATCTGGTTTTTCTATATAATCCTGCAAGATTAGTTCAGCTCTTTTTCCCTTTTGAATATTGGTCGGATGGTTCATATCTAAATTTTTTTCAATTTCTTTTAGCTCATCTACCCTCATTTGTTTTAAACTGTCCAAACAACTTTTCATCTGCACAAGTGTGGACGAATCAAGTTCAATACCTTTTTTACCAGATGCATGATTTTCTTTCGATACCCCAAACTCACTAAAAAGTAAATTAAGCTTTAAATTAACAGACTGTTTCTGAACCTGCAAATCCTGTAAGCTGTACCAGCTATTTGAATAGCGATTAAATTCTGCTACTTCTTTTCTCCCATTCCCAATATTTGTTCCCTGAAAACGCAGTAGTATTGGATATTGGACTGTTTTTTCGTCAGAAAGTCTGTTTTCTTTTGAAACAAGTTCAATACGCCACTCCCAGCATACTTTATCATTTTTTTTAACGATACATGACAACATTTTTTCTGAATCAGGCACAGACTCACTAAGCATAATTTCATCAACTTGTTGTGTTTTCTTTAATTGAACTCCATCTTTAAAAAATAAGGTATCAAAACCAGGTGTATCCATATCCACACATACACAAATCACCCTATACAATTGCTGTAGGGTGATTTTTTCTGGTACCGCAATCTGCCTTATAACATGTGGATTTGAATATTGCAGCGTACATTTTAGTTCCATCTGATATCCTTTCTTTCGTTAACGATTTTTTTAAATTATTATACCATCAACCCTTTTGGTTGTCGATAGTCAAACTTGAATTAGCGTCCGCCATTGACTTTTCCTCCAAACTGCGCTACTATTTTGATGTTAATCATTTGAGAGGAGAAAATTTGTTATGCCTATTCGAATACCCGATTCGCTTCCAGCTCATGCCATACTGGAAGCTGAAAATATATTTGTTATGACTGAACACCGTGCGATGCATCAGGATATACGTCCGCTTAATGTTTTGATTTTGAATCTGATGCCAACAAAAATTATTACTGAAACACAGCTTCTGCGTAAGCTCTCCAACACACCACTTCAGATATGTGTTGACTTTTTACAGACAGCAAGTTACACTTCCACACACACAGATCCTGAACATTTAAAACAGTTTTACTACACCTTTGACCAGATCAAGGATCGCCGTTATGACGGCATGATTATCACTGGTGCACCGCTTGACTATGTGCCATATGAAGAAACTGCCTACTGGGATGAGGTCTGCAAAATCATGGAATGGACAAAGACACACGTTCACTGTACATTCCATCTGTGTTGGGGAGCTTATGCCGGACTCTACTATCACTACGGCATTAAAAAATTTGATCTTAACAAGAAACTGTTTGGCATCTTTCCACATCAGATTTTAAAGAAGACATCACCGTTATTTCGCGGTTTTAATGATGAATTTCTTGCACCTCATTCCCGCGCAACAGATGTGAATGTTTCTGATGTAGCAGCCGTACCAGAGCTTGAGATAATGGCTCTTACAAAAGAAGGCAGTCTTGCCATTGCTAAGACAAAAGACAGCAGACAGTTCTTTGTCACCTGTCATGCCGAATATGATGCCAATACTCTTGCACTTGAGTATAATCGTGATATGGAAAAAGGTCTTACAAGCGTTGATCTTCCAATCAACTATTTTCCAGATGATGATCCGACAAAGGCACCAGTTGTCACCTGGCGCTCTACAGGACAGCTCTTATATTCTAATTGGCTAAATTTCTATGTTTACCAAAGCACTCCTTACGATATCAAAGACATCAAATAAAAAACACAGGTACAAGACATCTGCCTTGTGCCTGTGCTTTTTTATTTAATTACTTTGCTCTTTGCCGCCTTTTTTTCAAATGCATGCGTCCAATCTGAGAAAATTAAAAACAGTAAAAATACAATGCTGCTGCAGCTCCAGGTCAGCGGATAAGCCCAGCTGATCATTGTAAATTTTGGTATAAACTCCAGTGCTGTTGTCACATAGACGATTCTAAGTCCACACCAGAAGGCGAGCATTGCTGCCATAGGAATGATTGATTTTCCACAGCCTCGAAGAACACCTGCTGCACAATGTGAGAAAGCAAGCAGGCAGAAAAACAGCGTTGTCACATGCGCATGCATTTCTCCATATGAAACGGATTGTTCCTCATCTACAAAAAAACGAAGAAGCGGCTCAATTCCAATATAGAAGCCAATTCCAATCAGCTCTGCCACAGCGACGCCTGTGATAATTCCAAATACTGCACCCTTCTTTGCACGGTTATACTCCTTCGCGCCAAGATTTTGGCTGATAAATGTAGGAAGTGCCATAGACATACAGGTAATTGGGAGAAATGCAAATCCCTCAAGCTTACTATATGCACCAACACCGGCCATTGCAAATGAGCCGAATGAATTGATATTTTTCTGAATAACGATATTTCCAATACTGATAACAGAATTTTGAATACCTGTCGGAAGACCCTGTGTTATTACCTCATGCATCATAGGACCATTATAGTGAAGCTTTTTAAAATCAAGACGTGCAACTCCCTCCATTTTACACATACGATAAATGCACATTACTGCACTTACACCCTGCGCAATGATTGTTGCCGCTGCTGCGCCGCCTACACCCCAGTGGAACACAGCAACAAATAATAAATCAAGCACTACATTGATTACAGATGAAATAAACAGATAATACAGCGGATGAAGGCTGTCACCAAGCGCTCTCATGATTGACATACCAATATTATACATGATAATAGTTGATACGCCTGCGAAATATACACGCAGATACAATAGTGATGCCGGAAGCACATTCTCTGGTGTCTGCATCAGACGAAGCAAAACTGGAATCAAAATAAGTCCTACAATTGTAGAAAGGGCTGATGCGATAAGTCCAAATAAAAAGTTTGTATGAATGGCAACTTCCACGCTTTTTTCATCACGTGCACCAAAATATTTTGAAATAACAACGCCGCCTCCAATGGCAATTCCATTGAAAAATCCAATAATTAAAAAGGTTAGACTTCCTGCTGAGCTGACTGCTGCAAATGAATCGTTATCTGCAAAATTTCCCACAACCCATGCATCTGCCACATTGTAAAACTGCTGCAATAGTTGGCCTAAAAATAATGGAATAGCAAATGCTAAAATTCCCTTTGCTATTGAACCTTCTGTCAGCAAACCTGCATTTTTCTTTCCTTTCGCCGTTATTCCCATTTTTATTTCCTCCCTGTTTTCCCCGACAATAGCGGTGTTTTATTTTATATTCTCGTCTGACAGTACTTCTTCTAATGCAGCTATCAAACGATCATTTTCCTCTTGTTTTTTTACTGCAATGCGATAATACCCTGATTCAAGTCCTTTATAATTACTGCAGTCCCGAATCAGCATTTTTTTCTTTAGCAGCATTTCATATAGATTCTTCTCTGAATAAAAAAGCAAATAATCTGCCTCCCCCTGCCACACAGTAAGACCGAGCAAACGAAGCTTTTCTGTAAGGTATTCCCTCTGTTTTTCTACATATTCTGATGTTTTCTGTACAAACTCATCTTCCTGTAGTGCCGCTGCTCCCGCATACTGTGCTAAGAGCGATACATTCCACTCTGGGAGCTGTCTTTTCAAACATTCTACCATTTTTTCAGATGCCGCCAGATAGCCTAGGCGCACACCCGGTATCCCGTATATCTTTGTAAATGCACGCACAACAATCAAATACTGTGAATGAATCGCAGTTTTTATAAGGCTTTCATTTTGACGCTTCGTAAATTCAATAAAACATTCGTCAATCACCAATGTAATTCTATGTTCACAGCAAAGAAAAACAATCTGTGAGATAATATCAAATGAAATACATACTCCTGTTGGATTATTTGGATTTGCAAGAAAAATCAAATCTGGCGCTTCGTGCGCTTTTATCTGTCTTATCAATTCCTGCACAAAATGCTCTGTCAGCTCAAAATTATCTTCTTTTTTCAGATAATAATAGCACACCTGACAGTCCTCACATGCTGCTGAGTGCTCATAGCCTGAAAAGGACGGTGCAAGCACAAGTACAGTCTTTGGCTTTCTTGCATGGATAATCGCCACAAAAAGCTCTGATGCACCATTTCCAAATAGAATACATTCCTGCGGCACATCAAGCTTTTTCGCCATTGCTTCACTAAGCTTTGAAACTTTTTCATCTGGATATTGAGTGCATAAAAAAATAGCATCGCCAAGTGCCTTTTTAACACCATCTGGCATGCCAAATGGATTTATGTTTACTGAAAAATCAAGCTCTACCTGATTACGATATACATCTCCGCCGTGTACGCTTTTTTCTGTATGCTTGTCCATTTTTGCCCCCTTTGATACCAGATTGTTATCCTGTGAATTTTAGCAATATCATCAATACTACGCAGATTACCTCTCCAAGAACTGCAGCCGCATACATCAGATAATTGCACCGGCAGATATCCTCCGGCAAAACTGCCCTTTTATCATCACCGATATATGGCTTTTTAATGACTTTGCTGCCATAAATGGTGTCACCTGCCAGACGAATGCCAAGTGCGCCTGCGCATGCAGATTCTGTATGTCCGGCATTTGGACTCGCATGCTTTTTTGCATCTCTTCTCCAGATATGCCATGCATCTTTAGTATTATATACTGCTTTTTCTTTGCTGAAAATCCTAGTCACACTAAGAAAAGCACTTCCTGCAATTAAAAGAAGTGCACTAATTCTTGCCGGAACCCAATTGATGACATCATCTAATTTTGCTGCTGCACGGCCAAAATACAGATAACGGATGCTTTTATAGCCTACCATTGAATCCATCGTATTGACTGCTTTGTAAATCATGCCAAGCACCGGGCCGCCAAGTGCCGTGTAAAGCATAGGCGCAATCACACCATCAGATGTACTCTCTGCCACTGTCTCTACTGCAGCACGCGCCACACCTGCCTCATCTAAGACATTTGTATCTCGTCCTACAATCATGGAAACAGCATATCGTGCACCTAAAAGATCATTTTTTTTCAATGCGGTATATACCTTTGTGCTCTCTTTTTGCAGACATCTTGCCGCTAAAATCTGATATGTCATAATTGCTTCGACTACAAAACCAGCAATTGGGTGAATTGCGTAAGCTCCCAAAAAGATGATTCCTGAGACAATAGCTGTCGCTGCCAACACACAGATTACAAGAAGTATTCCTTTTCCGCTCTCACTTCGTATTGTTGCATCATCTTTTATGCCTATACCATTTTGGGCATCGGCCTTTTTTTCTTCACCCTTATGCTTTTCTCCCATAAGCTTTTTATCAAGAAAACTAATAAGATTTCCCATAAACCGCACAGGATGCGGCATCCAGTATGGATCACCGAACAAACAGTCAAGCAAAAAACCGCTGACAAATGCCAGCATATGTAATGTTATTGTCATTTGTCTTTTTCCTCTGCCTCTTCCATTGCAATTGGTGTCAGTTTTTCTAACTGCACATTGTTGTCTTTTATCGATAGCTCAATTTCATAGCCCTGACCATTTTTTACCTGATAGTCATAATAATCACCGCCTGTAAGGCTGCTCATTATAGCCATGATCGTGCCGCCGTGAACAATACAGACTGCACTTTTTTGTTTATAATCTTCCATACATGCTATGCACCATTCAAGTCCTGATATTGATCTTTTCACAAATTCATCACGGCTTTCTCCACCAGGAAATGCAGTCACACCGCCGCTATCTATCCAGCGCTGATAATCAGGATCTCCATTTAAATCCTGATAATTTTTTCCTTCAAAGCGTCCAAAGTCAATCTCCTTCCATTCAGGAAGTAAAATGGCTCTTGTATCCGGGTACAAAATATCCTTTGTCTGAAGGCATCGAAGCATTGGACTTGAGAAAATAAGAAGATTATCTTTTTCTTTTGGATATTTTCCAGCTTCATTATAAAAAATAATCTGCTCTCCTCCTTCATTTGATAATGGCTCGTTTGTATTTCCAAGATAGGCGTGACGCTTGTTGGACTTCGTGGCCCCATGGCGGATAATATACAGTGTGATTGTCATTTCAGCCGCTGTCCTAGTCCACATAATATACGTTCCACCCTTTCTGCCTGCTTTGCAAGCTCTATCATAAGTCGCCCTGTCTGCTCACGCCAGACGCGCTCTTGCCTTTTTATCGGCACAATACCGTTTCCAAGCTCATCACAAATTACAATCGCATCAGGATTACTCTTAATCCACGAAAGAATTGTCGTCTGTATTTTCTCTTCCTCCATACCCTCATCTAATAAATCCCTAACCCACAGATGAAGATGATTTAAGATTAATACATCACATTCTGTTTCTAAAAGCATTTTTTTATAATGTGAATCTGCGCAGTCAATCACCTTTACAAAAAAATTCTCTGTCTTTTGATTTTCGTTGTATCTGCACTTCACATATTCAAGCTTTCCTTGTGCGAAACCGCCTATATATAGTTCCATGAAAATGTCCTTTCTTATAAGCAGGCAATTGCCGCCATAACCATCAGCGCACCCTCACACAGTGTTACAAAATATCCAGCAAGATCGCCTGTGATGCCGCCAAATTCCTTTTTGCTCTTATAATAGTAATAGCCAAACACTGCCAAAGCACATATAAGCTGCATAATACCTGCCTTTGGATCCATCAAAATTTGCCATAATGCGCAAAGCGCTAACTCTCCATACAGGCTTCTCTTTACTATTTTCTCCTGTGCCGCATCTGCAAACATATATAGCGTTCCTTCTTTTTTTGCACACGGAAATGAGACAACTGCAATTGCACTGAAAATACGCGACAAAAAATATGCACCGCAAAATGATGCCATAACTGAGTAATTTTTAATCTCAGAATATGCACCTGCTGCTATCAGCACATAAAGAACAGTCATAATCACGGCAAATGCACCAATGTGAGAATCCTTTAAGATTTCCAGTTTTTTTTCGCGGCTTCCATAAGAATGAAGCGCATCCATCGTATCCATATAGCCATCCATATGAATACCGCCTGTCACCAAAAGAATGATTGCTATGCCAACGAATGCAAAACACATTTTTCCAATGCCAAATTGCTGACAAAAAAGCCACCAGCACCATGATAACAGTCCTATTACAATTCCGACAAGAGGAAAGAAACACATTGAATAGCGCATATCTTCTTCCTTCCACTCAAACTGTACCATAGGAATTTTGGAATACATAGAAAAAGCAATCGCAATTGATTTTCCAATTTTTTTAAATAGATTCATTTTGTAATCCTCTGTCAATTATTCTATTTTTATGATCATCTGGCTTTTTCCACATGACAGGGCAGCCCGCCACAACTTCTGTAACCTCATCTGCCCACGCAGCAAGTTCAATATTTATGCGCGCCAGTGCACGTATATAAGCCATTGTAGATTCATCATATGTGATTCCATCGTCAAACACATTGTTTGTCACGATGACAAGCTCACGCACTGACTGTGACAGCACTTTTAATTCAGACACAACACGCCTTACAACTTCGTCCTCGCTTCGCTGTCCATTTTCATCGAACATTTCATTGGCAGTAAGATTAGACACACACTCAACAAGTGCTGCATATGACATCTTATCACTGTCTTTAAATTTTTTCAACGCCTGTTCAATCTGCACCGTCTGCTCTGATGTAATAAACCCTTTTCCTGCACGCAGCCTTCTATGGCGCTCTACCCTTTTTTTGCCTTCTTCTCCATATACCTGCATCGTGGCAATATAATAGCGGCTTCTGATATTTTCAAACCCAGACAGCAATAACTCTGCATAGGCTGATTTTCCGCTGCCGCTTCCGCCTGTCACAAGATAAATCATTTCATTTGCCTTTCCTTTTTAACTAAGACGTTCATATGGTGCCATCTCCAGACGTGAAAAATCTGTATGACCATTATATACTGACATTGCAAGATCAAGAAGCGAAAATACCATGACTGCACCTGTTCCTTCGCCAAGCGCCAGATCTCCATGGATGACCGGCTTGATCCCTATTTCTTTTAAAATTGCCTTTGCCGCAGGCTCTTTTCCAAGATGAGATGCTATCATAAAATGCTCTGTACCTGGAATAATACGCTTTGCAATAAGTGCTGCTGCACCGCTTATTAGACCGTCAAGCACAATTGGAACATGGTACATTGCACCGCCGATAAAAACTCCTGTCAGACCTGCAATATCAAGTCCGCCAACAGTCCTAAGAACAGTAAATGCATCTGCCTTATATAGATCGTATCTGTCGATTGCCTCTTGAATGACCTGTTTTTTTCTGCTTAGACCCTTATCGTTTAATCCAGCTCCTCTTCCTGCTGTCTCACTGGCTAACCTGTGAAGAAGTGCCGCTGTCACTGCACTGCTTGTTGTCGTATTTCCTATACCCATCTCTCCTGTTGCGAGTATCTGATAGCCTTTTTCCTTACACTGCTTTACAAGACGCACACCTGTATCAATCGCATCTAATGTCTCTTTTTCTGTCATGGCAGGCTCTTTTGCAAAATTTCGCGTACCACAGGCAATTTTTTCATCTAACACACCATCTATTTTACATGAAGCTGCTATTCCAATATCTACTGGAATAACATCTGTATGTGATGCTGATGCCATACGACAAACACTCGATTCACGTCTTCCCATCGACTGTGCAACGGCAAGCGTAACTTCCTGCCCTGACTGACTTATGCCTTCCTTAACAACGCCATTATCAGCACACATCACAATAACTGCCCTCTTAGAAATACATACATTGGTACTTTTCTCTATAGCACCAATCTGTGATATAACATGCTCAAACCAGCCTAGCCCGTCAAGTGGCTTTGCCACTCCATCCCAGTTTGCTTTTACTGCATCATACATTGATTGATCCGGCGGTGTAATTTTATATTTTTCTCTTAAAAACTTAATTGCTTCCATATATAGATGACTTTAATCCTTTCTTTCAGCGCAAGTTAAATTTTTGCTTCCCGTAAAATGCTGTATACAAAATCCATGTCCATATGCTGGCGAATGGTGTCTGCCAATAAATCATATTGTGACTCCTGAAACTTTTTATAATCAAAGCCACTCTGCAGTGCCTCTAATGTCACATTCTTTTTGTCTGCAAGCATCTTTACAAGCTTCCATGCAAGATCGCCTTCATCAAACAGACCATGAACATAGCTGCCGCACACCATACCATTCTCGCTGCATACCACAGTTGGAATATCACTAGATGGCTGCTTTTGTGACTGACCTACTTTTTTCTCTTTTAAGCTTGCAGCATTGACGGCTGTTGACTTTCCCATATGAATCTCATAGCCCTCATATGGACTGCCATTTAAGCAGGACCAGACTCCACTCAAATGATCAATTGTTCCTGTCACCTGTAATCTCGTCTTTTCTTTTGTGAGAGTCGTCTGAATCGGAAGAAGTCCCATTCCCGGCGCATCCATTCCCTGCTCGATGCCAAATGGATCAGCAATCGACTCGCCCAGCATCTGAAATCCTCCGCATATACCAATCACTGGTGTCGTTTTTGAAAGCTTTTTAACTGCTGCCTCTATTCCGCTTTGACGCATCCACAAAAGATCACCAACTGTATTTTTGCTTCCTGGAAGGAAAATGCAGTCTGGTGTTTCTAGCTCTCTTACATTATGTACGTAGCGCACGCTTACTCCCGAAAGCTGCTCAAACACATCAAAATCGGTATAATTTGACATTCGCGGAAGACGAATTACTGCAAGATCAATCAGTCCCTTTTGGCTTTGCTCTAGCTTTTCACTTAGGCTGTCTTCCTCTTCGATTGCCACCTTCATATATGGAATGACACCTGCCACAGGCACATGACCACGCTCTTCAAGCATCACAATTCCTGGATCTAAAATTGTCTTATCTCCTCTGAATTTATTGATGATAAGACCCTTTACCAGCTCTTTTTCATCTGGCTCAAGAAGCATAAGAGTACCAAGAAGCTGAGCAAACACTCCGCCTCTGTCGATATCACCAGCTAAAAGCACAGGTGCACCTACAAGTTTTGCTAAACCCATGTTGACTATATCATCTGCCTTTAAATTAATCTCAGCCGGACTTCCTGCACCCTCGATTACGATGATATCTGCCTGTTCCTCTAGCTTCTTAAAAGCATGAATAATATCAGGAATCAGTTGCTTTTTGTAGGCAAAATATTTTCGTGCCGGCATATTGGAGACTGGCTTTCCGTTTACAATGACCTGTGACCCCATGTCACTTACTGGCTTTAATAAAATCGGATTCATATAAACGGATGGCTCTATCCCTGCTGCTCTTGCCTGAACTACTTGAGCACGTCCCATCTCAAAGCCATCCTTTGTAATAAAGGAGTTTAATGCCATGTTTTGTGACTTAAACGGTGCCACCCGATAGCCATCCTGCTTAAAAATTCGACAAAGCCCTGCTGCAAGCAAGCTTTTTCCTGCATTTGACATCGTACCCTGAATCATGATCACCTTTGACATGCATCTGCCCTCCGTTTTGTAATCTCTATTTCAATGAATAATTTACACTCAATATCCTTTATTGTATCGCATATGAAAAACAATTACAAGTGGAAGGCAAAAAATAATACAATAAGGGCAGACCTTAATTAGGTCTACCCTTAATACAAGAGCTATATAGTTGTCATTATTACGTAAATGGTGATGAGACGCATGCACTTTACTCGAGATTCGTATATCCCATCAAGCTTTCGTCGACTGCCCTCGCTGCTTCTCTGCCCTCGCGGATCGCCCATACAACAAGCGATTGTCCACGGTGCATATCACCTGCTGTGAATACTCCTGGCTCGGAAGTCTCATAGCAATCTGGTGCAGTCTTTACGTTAGTTCTTGGTGTCAGCTCAACCCCAAATGCATCGGATACATAACTCTGGCAACCAAGGAAACCTGCTGCGATAAGTACAAGCTCGGCCTCGAGTGCAAATTCACTGCCCTCTACAGGCACCATCATCATGCGTCCTGTTGCTTCATCCTTTTTTGATTCGAGTTTCACGCAGATCAGTCCGCAAAGCTTTCCGTCTGCATCTTTTACAAACTCCTTTACGGTTGTCTTGTAAATACGAGGATCTGAACCAAATACGGCAATTGCTTCTTCCTGACCATAATCTGTCTTGCAGACTCTTGGCCACTCTGGCCACGGATTATTTGCGGCACGTGTGAGCGGCGGCTGCGGCATCATCTCTAACTGTGTAACAGATGCACAGCCCTGACGAATTGCAGTTCCTACGCAGTCATTTCCAGTATCACCGCCGCCGATGACAACGACATGCTTATCCTTTGCAGAGATATAATTTCCATCTGTAAGATTAGAATCAAGCAAACTCTTTGTCGTGCGTGACAGGTAATCAACTGCAAAATAAATACCCTCTGCATCTCTTCCCTCCGCCTGAATATCTCTTGGGTTAGAAGCACCACAGGCAAGGATCACGCTGTCATACTGGGACTTTAAATCCTCTGCGCTGATATCCTTTCCTACATTCACACCAGTCAGAAAATGAATGCCTTCTGCCTTCATAAGCTCCACGCGGCGCTTTACAAAACGCTTTTCCAGCTTCATATTCGGGATTCCGTACATCAAAAGGCCACCTAGACGATCTGAACGCTCATACACAGTAACTTCATGGCCTCTCTTATTTAACCAGTAGGCAGCTGACAGACCAGATGGGCCAGAGCCTACAACTGCAATGCGCTTTCCTGTGCGTGTCTTCGGCGGATTTGGCGCCAGATATCCGCTTTCATATGCATTCTCAATGATGGACAGCTCGTTCGCCTTTGTTGTGACTGGCTTTCCATTTAAGTTACATGTGCAGGCTGCCTCGCACAGTGCCGGACAAACTCTTCCCGTAAACTCCGGGAAGCAATTTGTCTTTGTCAGGCGATTAAATGCCTGTACCATATTTCCAGTATATAAAAGATCATTCCACTCTGGAATTAGATTGTTAAGTGGGCAGCCGCTTGCCATACCAGAAATCATTTTTCCATACTGGCAAAACGGCACACCGCAGTCCATACATCTGGCTGCCTGCTGTTTTCTCTCAGTTTCAGACAGCTCCTCGTGAAATTCATTATAGTTTTGGATTCTTGCCTTTGGTGAAGAAGCCGGGGCATCTTCTCTGGCATATTCCATAAATCCTGTTGGCTTTCCCATTGTCTTCTCCTCCTTTATTTTCTTCCGGCATTTGCATAGAATGCCTCGATCTGTGCCTGTTCACTGCTTAAGCCCTTCTCCTCCATCTGAACGATGGCATTAAGCATACGCTTGTAATCATTAGGGATAATCTTCTTAAACTTTGGCAGATACTCGGAGAAGTGTTCCAGGATATACTTTCCTTTTGCAGAGCCTGTTGTTTTTGCATGCTCTGTGATCATCTCCTTTAATTCCTGTACATCGTACTTATTTGCAAGCTCCTCAATACTGATCAGTGACTTATTAAGTCTTGTGTAGAGATCATTGTGCTCATCAAGCACATAAGCAATACCGCCGCTCATACCAGCTGCAAAGTTCTTTCCCGTCGGTCCAAGGATGGCAACGCGGCCGCCTGTCATATATTCACAGCCATGATCACCCACACCTTCAACAACAGCAATTGCACCAGAGTTTCTTACAGCAAAACGCTCACCTGCCACACCTTCAATAAAGGCTTTTCCGCTTGTCGCACCATAAAGCGCAACATTTCCAATAATGATGTTTTCATCTGGCTTGAAGGCTGCCTTCTTTGGTGGGAATACGACAAGCTTTCCACCTGAAAGTCCTTTGCCAAAGTAGTCATTGCTGTCGCCTTCAAGTGTCAATGTCAAGCCCTTCGGGATAAAGGCACCAAAGCTTTGTCCTCCGCTTCCCTGTGCATGAACAGTAATTGTATCTTCTGGCAGTCCGTCCGGATGAAGTCTTGTTATCTCAGCACCAAACTGGGTACCAAATGCACGGTCTACATTGCCTACATGAATATCAATTGCTTTTGCATGGCTGCTCTTTACAGACGGCATAAGCTTTTTAATAAGTACACTCTTATCAAGTGTTTTTTCCAACTCAAAATCATATACATTCTTATGATAATAGCCTGCTACTGATGCATCGCTGTATGGATTATTCAGAATACGATGCAGATCGACCTCATTTGCTCTCTTATTTGCAAAATCCTTTCTCTGGTATAAAAGATCAGTACGACCAATCAGCTCATCAACAGTGCGCACACCAAGTTTTGCCATATATTCACGCATTTCCTGAGCAACGAAGCGCATAAAGTTGATTACATACTCTGGTTTTCCACGGAAGTTTTTTCTTAGCTCTGGATTTTGTGTAGCCACACCAACAGGACAGGTATCAAGGTTGCAGACTCTCATCATAACACAGCCCATTGTAACAAGTGGTGCTGTTGCAAAGCCATACTCTTCTGCACCGAGAAGAGCAGCAACTACTACATCATGACCATTCATAAGCTTTCCATCTGTCTCTAAGATAACACGGTCACGAAGACCATTCATTATTAAGGACTGATGTGTTTCTGCTACACCAAGCTCCCAAGGAAGACCAGCATCATGGATTGAGTTTCTCGGTGCGGCTCCTGTTCCACCGTCATAGCCTGATACAAGAATAACCTGTGCACCTGCCTTTGCCACACCTGCTGCAACAGTTCCAACACCTGCCTCAGATACAAGCTTTACCGAAATTCGTGCCTGATCATTTGCATTCTTTAAATCATAGATCAGCTGTGCCAAATCCTCGATGGAATAAATATCGTGATGCGGCGGCGGAGAAATAAGTGCAACTCCAGGTGTTGAATGTCTTGTCTTTGCAATCCACGGATACACCTTTCCTGCCGGCAGATGACCACCCTCGCCAGGCTTTGCGCCCTGTGCCATTTTAATCTGAATTTCCTTTGCGCTCGTCAGATAGCGGCTTGTAACACCAAAACGGCCTGAAGCAACCTGCTTGATTGCTGATGAACGATTCAGTCCATCCTTGCCGATTGTAAGACGCTCTAACGCTTCACCGCCTTCACCGCTGTTGCTCTTTCCATGAAGAGTATTCATTGCGATTGCAAGTGTCTCATGTGCCTCCTGAGAAATAGAACCATAGGACATAGCACCTGTCTTGAAACGTCTTACGATGCTGTCAACACCCTCAACCTCCTCAATCGGAATGCCTCCGTCCTCAGGGAATTTAAATTCCATAAGACTTCTAAGACTCATCGGATTTCCATCATCGCGAAGACTCTCTGAATATTTTTTAAACAGCTCATAATTTCCTGTTCTTGTTGCTTCCTGCAGCATATGGATAGTAAGCGGATTGTACAGATGCTCCTCCTTACCGCTTCTTTCCTTATGAGCACCAACGCTGTCAAGTGTCAGATCTACGCCAAGTCCAAGCGGATCAAATGCTGTTGCATGCCAGCTCTCAATATCATCCTCAATATCCTTTAAGCTGATGCCCTCGATACGAGAAACTGTTCCTGGAAAATACTTGTCTACCAGATCCTTATCAAGACCAATTGCCTCAAAAATCTTGGAGCTGATATATGACTGAATAGTGGAAATACCCATTTTTGCTGCAATCTTTACAATACCATTTAAAACAGCTTTGTTGTAATCGTCGATTGCTGCATAAGGATCCTTGTCAAGCATATGGCTGGAAACAAGATACTTGATTCCCTCATGTGCCAGATACGGATTGACTGCACTTGCACCAAATCCAAGAAGTGTTGCAAAATGATGAACTTCTCTTGGCTCTCCTGTCTCTAAGATAACAGACATAGAGGTGCGCTGCTTTGTAACAACAAGATGATGGTTAAGCGCAGAAACTGCTAAAAGAGACGGAATTGCAATTCTATTCTCATCTACGCCGCGGTCGGAAAGAATAATAATGTTCGCTCCATTGTGGTGAGCGCGGTCAACATCAATGAACAAGCGATCAATTGCCTTATTTAAGGAAGTACTGCGATAATAAGTAATCGGAACTGTCGCTACCTTGAAGCCTTCGATGTTCATGTTGCGAATCTTAAGCAAATCAGTGTCTGTTAAGATCGGATCGTTGATACGAAGAATCTTGCAATTTTCAGGTGTATCCTTTAAGATGTTTCCTGCGCATCCAATATACAGATTAGTTGAAGTGACGATCTCCTCACGGATGGAGTCAATCGGCGGGTTTGTAACCTGTGCGAAACGCTGCTTAAAATATGAAAACAGCGGCTGATGCTGTTTTGAAAGCACAGCTAATGGAGTATCATGACCCATTGCAGCTGTCGGCTCTGTTCCTGTCTTTGCCATCGGCAAAACGATGCTTCTAAGCTGCTCAAATGTATAGCCAAAGTTTTTCATTAAGCGAAGCATCTCTTCTCTTGTAAACTCTGGTACGCGCACATTCGGAATCTTTAAATCGCGCAGCAAAACCATATTAGAATCAAGCCACTCACCATATGGCTGGCGTGCTGCATAATAACCCTTAAGCTCTTCATCATCAATCACGCGTCCCTTCACTGTATCTACTAACAGCATACGGCCTGGGCGAAGACGCTCTTTCTTTACGATGATTGACGGATCAATGTCAAGTGTACCCATCTCAGATGTTAAGATCATACGGTCATCAGATGTAATGATGTAGCGGCTCGGACGAAGACCATTTCTGTCTAATACAGCGCCAAGCTGATCACCATCGGAGAATACGATGGCAGCCGGTCCATCCCATGGCTCCATCATAGTTGCATAATATTGATAGAAATCCTTCTTCTTTTGTGACATGGACTTATCATTGATCCATGGTTCTGGAATCAAAATCATGACAGCAAGTGCCATTGGCATGCCGCTCATAATTAAAAATTCCAATACATTATCCATCATTGCGGAGTCTGAGCCTGAATCATCGACAACAGGAAGAACTTTTGAAATTTCGTTTTTAAGTTCTTCTGACTCCATTTTTTCCTCACGGGCTAACATCTTATCTACATTGCCGCGTATAGTATTGATCTCACCGTTGTGTACCATATAGCGGTTTGGATGAGCACGCTGCCAACTTGGATTTGTATTCGTGGAGAAACGGGAGTGAACAAGCGCGATTGCAGAAACATAGGCTTCATCCTGTAAATCGTTATAGAAATTGCGAAGCTGTCCAACAAGGAACATTCCTTTGTAAACGATAGTTCTGCTTGAAAGTGAAACAACATAGGTATTATCATTTGACTGCTCGAAGATACGTCGGATGACATAGAGCTTGCGGTCAAATGCAAGACCCTTTGCCACACGTGACGGACGCTTTAAGAAGCACTGCATGATGCATGGCATGCAGTCGAGTGCCTTTGAGCCTAAGATACCCGGTGTGACCGGAACCATTCTCCAGCCAAGTACCGTTACGCCTTCCTTCTTTGCAATAATCTCGAACATCTTCATCGACATGCGGCGGTCAGTCTCGTTCTGAGGCAGGAAAAACATTCCAATACCATAATCTCTCTCATCACCGATGTCGTATCCAAGTTCTTTACAGACACCTGAGAAAAACGGATGAGAAATCTGAAGTAAAATACCTACACCATCTCCTGTTTTTCCCTCTGCGTCCTTACCAGCACGATGCTCAAGATTTTCAACAATCTTTAATGCATCCTCTACTGTCTGATGCGTTTTTGTTCCTTTAATATTGACAATTGCACCAATACCACAGTTGTCATGTTCAAAACTGGGATCATACAGACCTTCTGTAGTTCCCCAAGGTGTTTTGCTAGTCTGTTCCATGTTGGTCCTCCTGTTTTTTTCAAAGAAAGCCAGAGAGGTGTTCTGCGTCTTTGCAGTCCGTGCCCTCTCTGGCTTTTTCTTTCTTTGTTTGTGCCTACTATACAGCATCTTATTCATTTTGTAAAGAAAGACTTTTTGATAAATTTTCAGATAATTTTACTTTATTTTGTAGGTCATAATATTTTTGTTAATTTTTTAAATATTTTTGCCTGTTTTTAGTTTTTTATTTTGTTTATGTATTTAAATGTATTTTTTAGTTTTTGTTATTTTCTCTTTTCAATAACGTTTTTCAACCATTTTTCTGTTTCAAGTTGACAAAATCACTTTTCTCACCTATTATCTTATTAGATAGTTTTAACAAAATTGTGCCGTGGCGAACTATCCTTGGCAAAACGGCATAGGAAAGGTTACAAAAATGAAAATTGCATTAATCAATGAAAACAGCCAGGCTGCAAAGAATAGCATGATTGAGTCTGTTTTAAAGGAAGTTGTTACACCAATGGGTCACGAGGTTGTAAATTACGGCATGTACGCTGCTGATGATGAGGCTCAGCTGACTTATGTACAGGTTGGTCTTCTGACCGCTATTCTTTTAAACAGCGGCGCTGCTGATTTTGTTATCACAGGATGTGGTACAGGTGAGGGCGCTATGCTTGCATGCAACTCCTTCCCGGGCGTTCTTTGCGGACATGTTGTTGATCCGTCTGACGCTTACATGTTCTCCCAGATCAACGCTGGAAATGCTGCTGCATTCCCATTTGCAAAGGGCTTTGGCTGGGGCGCTGAGCTTAATTTACAGTACTGCTTCGAGAAACTGTTCTGCACTGAGCCAGGCGGCGGATATCCACCGGAAAGAGTTGTTCCGGAGCAGCGCAATAAGAAGATCCTTGACGGTGTAAAGAAGATCACTCATACTGATATGATGACCATCTTAAAGAATATTGATCAGGATTTCTTAAAGGCAACTGTAAGCGGTGCAAAGTTCAAGGAGTTATTCTTTGACAGCTGCAAGTGCCCAGAAATCAAGGCTTACATCGAGAAGGTTCTGGCTTAAGATTCTACCCGGTAGGGTACGGTGGCAACCCGATAGGAGCATGAAAAAGACCGGCAGCGATGTCGGTCTTTTCTATATCTATATTTAATTCTTTATTGCATTTACGTTGAAAGTGCTAATATTCGTATGTTTGATTGAAATGTAATCTGTCATGCCCGATGAAATTCATTTCCCGGCATTTCTTCTATGAGCTTACGAACACCGTCCATCGTATCTGGAAGCGCATCGCGAAGCAGTTCAAGTGTAGTGATTGTATTTAATCCCCACTGCGCTGCGAAGTTTGTCTTGATCCACACAATTTCCATATGTGCTTTCTTTTGGTCGTCAGTTGCGTAGCAAACTGGTGTGAAGCCAGCTTCGTCACCTATTTTAATCAATGCATTCAACAAATTTTTCCAAACCGTTTTGGCAAGTGACTCATCTTTTGTGAAAAACGCAGCATAGGCACCGATATCGGAAGCAAACCAAGGGAATGCAAATGGACGTTTCTCAATTAAGCCATGCGTCTTCTCTTTTTTCTGCTCTGGTGTCAGATAATAAAATCCTCCGTAGATAGAAAGGAGCTTTCTCAGTGTCTCATCGCCAAGCATATCTGCTAGCTCCCACCAGACTTCCGGGCCACCCATGCAAATCTGCAAGTGCATGTTTGGACTCTTCTCGTCCTCGCCCTCGTAAATCAGATGGCCATTTTCCTCGTAGCGATAGGACGGACCTGATGCCAGTCCAAACGGCATCTTACTCACGTCCTTAATGCCCTGACGAATCTTTTCCAGATAATAAGGCTCTAATGTGCGCTCATACTGCGTCATCCAGTTTGATAAAAATGAAGTCCAGTCTGGACCGCTTCTTATGACTACATAAGGACCTGTCTCATCCTTTTGCTGGAAATAGGTAATATTTTTCAGCGAAAGGTCTGCGTCCTTTGCATCGGCCATTGCATCGCCAATACGCGCATCTCCCGTCAAATAATAGTAAACGCGATGATGACCTGCCATGGAAACGCGCGGTTCCTTGCAAGAGCAGCCCCAGTGACGCACATTATGACGTGATCCGATACCTGCCATCGGTCCAAAGTGGTAAAAATCCACTTCTGAACAGTGACGGCTCATTGCCTCTGCCACTGTAAACACATCTTCTCTTCCTGTGCGAAGAAAATAAAGCCACAGCCAATAAGTCGGAACAAGCTCCGTGTTCTGCCATGCAAAACCGCCCATATCATAGCGCCAGCAATGACGAATTGGATCATACGTATGCATAACATCGCCGTAATCAAACAGACCATACCATTTTCTTGCCTCGATCTCATTTTTGTAAAAATCAAATAGCTGATCAAGCTGATTCTCTAAGAAGGCTTCTGACTCTGTTTTTCTTTCTGACAGACTCCAGTAGCCAAATGCCCGCTTTTCATGGTAAGCTATTGGTGACTCCACATAGACTGGCGGCTTATTTACGCGATTCGCAAATGTATTTAATTCATCTTCCGCAGTTAAAGATGAACAAACAGAAAGCGTGCACTCACTTGTCACTGCGATTCCCTCCGGGCTTGCACCAAACCAAGGAAATCCTTCGTATGATGTCATCTGGTAGCTTCTCGTATCATAATGACGAAAATCAAAGCTTTTGGCCTCTGGCGAATAAAACCATGCCGTGCATGATGCGTTGTCATCAGCAAGATTTGTCACCTCAAGACCAGACGGATATTTCTGCCAGAAATCACGGATACCAAGAAGGATGCCTCCATTTTCACCACATACCTCCATTACTCCATGCGCACGTCTGCCTTCTGCGGCACTAAGCACACAACACTGCGGCTTTGTCTGCTTACCGATTCTGTAATGATCAGCACTGTCCTGATAAAGAAAATATCGGTTCCATACTGGAAGATCGGCTGCTGCTTTCTCAACATCACTGTCTGCCGGGTAGCCCCACGTTTTTCCGTCAAGCTGTTTTTTTAAGACAGATGGCTGCAAACGAGGATAAGAACTGTTTAATAAAATCGCTGCCTCTTTAAATGGCAATTCGCCTGCAAAGCGAATATGATGCTCATATGGACGACCCTCTAGCACGGTATCAAAGCGGATGCCAAGTCCTTTTAAGAAATCCATTTGCTCGTCTCCATCAAAGAAAAAGGTATGAACAAAGCGAATATCGCTGCTATCTTTATTGATGTACATGCGAATACAGAATTTCATTTTATTTTGATTTTGATGCTGATAGCTACCCTCTGCCTTTATCGTTAACGCAAGTGGACCATCTTCTTCTATTGTTACAGCTGTGATTGCTGCTTTATAGGCTCTCGTCACCTTTGTCTGACCGTCAAGATCAAAATTTGTACTATTTTCATTGCCTTGTTCTTCAAGATAAAGAACTGGCGATGCCTTTTTTACACGCAGCTTTCCATTTAAGAAAATATCCTCTGCCAAAGTATCTGCCTTGTTTTTCCCTGTTGGGACTTTCAAAGAAAGGACGCCATTGTCTATGTACAGCCAGTTATCGTCTCTTCGGATAATCATGGAAACTAGCTCAGCCGTTTCTTCACTAACGTCTCCTGATTTGATTTGTGCTGTCAGTGCAGCCTCTTGCCCCATCTTCGATGCATCTGCCGTATGGGCTGCCCACTTGATACTTCCATCTGGCCACCATGCCGTGATACGAGACTGCACTGGAATGGATTCTTTATTTTCATTTTGTAATACAAAAGAATCCATCCCATCATTCTTAAAATTTGGAATGACCAATGTACCTTTTTCCCAATAGCTTCCAAATGTCACATAACCAGATGCGGTCCTGCTTTCCAGGCAATGCAATTTAATTGTTTGCTTTGACTCCATAATGTTACCCTTCCTCTCTGAAACGAAGCTTGCTAATTAAATTTTTTACTTATCACTATAATGATATCGACAAGCCAATATAAAAACATTATTTTCATCAATTTTATAGATAAGCCTATCCTTATCGTTAATGCGCCTGCTCCAATACCCAGCAAGATTTCCACTCAGCGCTTCCGGCTTTCCGATTCCTTCATTTCCATTTCGGCAAATATCTTCTATCAGCTTATTAATCTTCTTTAACGTTTTTCGATCTTCCGTCTCCCAAAATGTATAATCCGCCCAACCATTTTCTGTAAAAACTTTATTCATCATCCACCTCAATAAGCTCATGTGTAGCACAATGTCCATTTTCCAACTGTGCCTTAGACTCCATTAACCAGTCATAATTTGCCTTGTTTCCCATTACGTACACATTTTCCATGAGATTGTTGTAGGTTTCTTCTGACAGGATGACAACATTTTTATTATTCTTTCTCGTAACAATCATGGTTTCATAATCATCTGTGACCTGATCCATGTAGTGTTTCATGTTATCTCTCAAATTCGTATAATTAACTGCTAACATATGATTCATCTCCTTCCGACTTATTGCGTACAGTTTTCTGTACTTATTCTTGTATTATATTATATAATGTAAAAAGCGATTCGTCAATTCTTTTTCTGCAATCCGCAAGACAATATCATAGCCTGAATTAGCTGCACAAAAAAACTGGCAGACCATTCACACATGAAAAGGAATGATATGCCTATAAAAAATAAGGCAGACCGTTTTGATCTGCCCTATCATTCGTCAATTCTTTTTGGAAATTCTTATCTTGAGTACAGCGGAATGCTCTTATCATTTGACATGCGGTAAATTTCTGCTGCCTCTGGTGCTCCAATCTTCTTCATCACGCCGACCGTGCGCTTTCCATAAAAGCTGCATTTGTCTGCCATCTCTTTGATCTGTTCCTCAGTTGCATGGATGCCAAGTTCACACAGACTTGTTGGCATACCGACGCTTCGATAGTAGTTTTCCATTGCCTCAATACCTGCTACTGCTGCCTTTTCATCATCAGTTTCCTGAATATTAAAAATATTTCTGGCAAATTTTGCAAAACGCTCTGGACGTGCCTTGTAGACATAACGTGCCCAGCTTCCCCACACTGCTGCAAGTCCTGCACCATGTGCCACATCAAACATACCGCCAATCTCATGCTCTAGCTGATGGCAAGCCCAGTCGCCTCCATCTGTTCCACAGCCTGTCAGGCCATTGTGTGAAAGACTAGATGCCCACATCACTTCTGCACGTGATTCGTAGCAATCTGGATGCTCCTTTAAAATCTTGGAATGCTTCATTACAGTCTTTATTAGTGCCTCACTGATGCCATCGGTCAGCTCCATGTTTTCACTCATATTAAAATAGCGTTCCATCGTGTGCATCATAATATCGGTGCATCCACACTGTGTCTGATAATCTGGCAATGTGTAGGTCAATTCTGGATTCATCACAGCAAAACGACAGCGGCAAAGATCAGTATTGCATCCACGTTTTAATCCGCCGTCCTCATTTGTGATAACTGAGGAATTGCTCATCTCACTTCCTGCTGCTGCAATGGTAAGCACTGCACCAATCGGAAGGCATGCGGTCGGCACACGCTTTTTTGCGTAGAAATCCCACACATCACCTTCATTTGCAACACCATATCCAATTGACTTTGCAGAGTCAATAACACTTCCGCCGCCAACTGCCAGAATAAAATCAATCTTCTTTTCCCTGCACAGTGCAATGCCTTCTTTTACCTTTGACAGACGTGGATTTGGAACAACTCCTCCAAGCATCTCATACGCAATGCCCTCTTCTTTTAATGACTGGCACACACGATCAAGCAAACCAGAAGCAATCGCGCTCTTTCCTCCAAAATGAACAAGTACGCTTGATGCGCCCTGCTCCTTTACGAGACGTCCCGTCTCTTTTTCTGTATCTTTTCCAAATACAACCTTTGTCGGTGCATAATAATCAAAGTTATTCATTTATTTCATACCTTTCTTTGAGCCACCCGGGACAGATATTTGACCGCCGTACCTGTCCCCGATGGCCTCTATGTAAGCCTGCGCCAGCTTTCCAAGCACGGCTTTCTTGTGGTGAATATAGCCAATCTGCATAAGACCTTGTTCCTTTAATGGAACTGCTATAATGTTTTCTCCATTTAAGTTTTCATCAATTACACCACTGCAGACCGTATACCCATTTAGTCCAATCAAAAGATTAAATAAGGTTGCACGGTCACGCACGCGAATATTTTTTTTGCGTAATACACGGCTGTAGCGTTCTTCCGCATAATAAAAGGAATTATGCTCTCCCTGCTCAAATGACAGATATGGATATGGCGCAAGATCATCCCAGTCTACTGTCTTTTTTGTGGCAAGCGGATGTGCACTGCTTATAAATACATGCGGTTTTGCTTCAAAAAGTGGTGTAAATACAAGCTCCTTTTCGCGAAGTGCTCTTGTGATAACATTTTTATTTTCATCGTCAAGATATAAAATACCAAGCTCGCTTTTCATAAGCGCAACATCTTCAATGATCTCGTATGTCTGCGTCTCTCGAAGATTAAAGTCGTATTCTTCACCTGCATACTTTTGAATCAGCTCTACAAAGGCATTTACCGCAAACGAGTAATGCTGCGTGGAAACGCAAAAATTTCGCCCCCACTGGCGCTCATTTGTATATTTTTCTTTCAGCAATTCTGTCTGCTCTAGGATTTGTCTGGCATATCCAAGGAAAACTTCACCCTCCTTTGATACTGCCACGCCTCTGTTGGAACGGATAAAAATCGTCAGATTCATCTCCTTTTCCAACTCCCGAATTGCAGTTGTCAGACTCGGCTGTGTGATGTAAAGCCGCTCAGCCGCCTCTGTGATTGTTCCCGCAGAAGCGACGGTGACGGCATATTGTAACTGTTGTAATGTCATGCTTCTTCCTTCCCGGAAAAGGTTTGATCAAAAATTTTACCAAGACGCATTTCTCCTCGATATGCCTTTTCTAACTCCTCTGTCATTTTTATGGCATCCTGCACACTTTTCTTCATAAGAAGTTCTAACTTTTCATTGCTGTAGCGACATCTTGGATTGTCTTTCTCATTGGCAAAAAAGCCATGAAGCTCACCATATACACGCGCAATACGCATTCCGGCAAAAATGGCATGACGTTTTGCCTTACTTGTCGTAAAGAACAAACGTGAGAACCACAAAAAGCCTTTGATTGACTGATGAATTTGAACTGGCTGCAGGCCATAAAACAGTGCAATAGGCTTTGCCCAGCGAAAATTTGTGGATAAGGCCTGTCTAAAATCCCAATTAAACGGATCTAATCCATCCTTTTTCATTAAATATTTTTCAAATTCCTTTTCGATTTCATGATGAGAAATACGTCTTGTCTTTTCGAAATGGTTGATATAGGTATGACATGATGCATCTAGTGCAAAATGACACACAACGCCAAGCGCATATGCCCATAATGCTTTTTGCATTTTGTCTCCCTCTGCTGCCGAGCGATGCATCTGGGTCAGCGCATGTTCAAAAAACACGCGCCCCGTCTCATGATGAATAACAACGCCGATCTGCGTGATCGGGTGACGAATAATTGGATGATAAAAGAACAAAATATCTGGTCCATGCAGACCAATCTCATACAGATCCTGATAATCCTCCAACAATCTTTGATATTTTGCTGGAAGCTTATTTTTCACCATTTGTCCAAATTTATAATGTGCATAAAATGCCGGCATCGAAATCTCCCTTTCTGAAATACAATAATTTACCTGATAAAATTAGTAGAAACTTCCTTTTTTGTATCTGGAAGCGCAATGTTTTGTGCCTTTCCAGCCTCAAAACATTTTAGCATCCATGCCATGCATTTTGCTGCATTGCGCATGGTCTGCAAGCCCTCTAAATCCTGACGAACCTCTTCTGGACAATTTCCATGAACCATGTTCCAATAGGTAGAACCTACTGTTGGCATCTGGTTAATTCCAAAATATTTATTAATGGCATCTAATGACGCAGTTGTACCAGCTCTTCTTGCAGAGGCAACTGCCATGCCTGGCTTAAAACGAAATGCAGCACCGCCACTGTAAAAGGCACGGTCTAAAAATGACATAATGCGGCCGCTTGGATGCGCATAATAAACTGGTGTGCCAAATACAAAGCCATCTGCTTCTTTTGCCTTTTCTACAAATTCATTTACGCAGTCATCACGAAATACACAGCCATTTCCCTTGCTACAGCCACCGCAGCCAATACAGTCACGAAGCGGTTCTGCACCAATCTGGAAAATTTCAGTATCAACGCCCTCTTCCTGCAAAGTCTTTGCAATTTCTTCAAGTGCTGTGTAAGTACATCCCTTTAAATTGGAACTTCCATTTAATAATAAAACCTTCATATTTTCTCAATCTCCTATCAGTTATTTGCCGTCTTCGGACATCTCCATGAATATCCTGCCTTATTCTCATTTTCTCTCATTGACTTATATCCGGTCGTCTTTTCCTTGCCACAAAGCTGTACCTTTGTAAAATCAAGTACAACACTCCAATCTTGCTTTGTGTAAGCATGACCACCCTCACGGTAATGGATTGCACTATGCTCCTTAACACCAAGAAATTCGAATACTTCAGACGCCGCCAGCCATGAAACCTGTGTGCCAAATGGATTGATCCAGTCATCATCAAGACCTTCTACAAGAATCAACCGTCTCGGAGCAACACACGCACCGAGGATATTGGCATCAAATGGAATCTCATTTTCACGAAAACGATTCTTTCCATCTGGTGTACCATAGTCTGCCACATTTTCCATCAGCCAGTATGGGAAACGCTCTTTATTTAACATAACACCAATACGCTCTGAAAGACCAATATTTTCTCCAAGACGACAGCCGCTTAAACGCATACTTGCCATACCGCCGCAGCCAGAGCCTGCCGGTGCTACAATTGCTGCACGCTCATCATAAATACCGCAGCAAAGTGCTGCCTTTCCCATACGTGAGTGACCAGTCACAACTGTTTTTGCTACATCTATATCTTCCTGCGTTTCAAGCCAGTCGATAACACGGCTTTGCAGCCATGCCCACATTGCAAGTGCACGCCATGTGTATCCTGGATACGCCTTTGCACATCCGCCCTCCCAGATTTTTTCTTTGTCATCCGGTGCTGCCTCAGCAATTTCAAGGCTGCAAATTTCAAAGCCCTGTTCAGCTGCCATGCTTATAATCTCCTCTGGCAGCGTGTCTGCTGCTGGAATTACAACAGGAATTAATTTTTCTTCACAAGGCACCGCTTCACGATACACATGTACATTAAAGAAAACAGGTGCTTCTTCACCCTGCGCGCAAAGACGAACTACTTTATGACAGACAGTATTTTGACATATGGTTTCATTTGACAACTCACTTGCTGTTAATGTCTGTGGACGTCCCGGCATTTTGCCATAGTACATTTCACTTAACAGTTCTAGATACGCCTTTCGCTTTTCTTCCCACTCCGCCTTGGTACTCATAATGCTTCCGTCTGCCTTATAAAAAGGATTAGGGAGCTCCCAGGTCGGCTCAAAATGGATTTTCTCACTCATGGAAATCACCTCCCAAAATTGATTTTAATCTATTTTAGCCCTTCCTGACGCTCCCGTCAATTAATTATCTTATCTACTTTTTATTCTATTACATGCGGTTCAATTTCCTTCGGAATCAAACACTCATACTTTTCACCGTCAAGACGTTTGTCAAATTCATTCCACGCCTTTTTAATCTCTTCTGGATGCTCTAAAAGTGTCTTAGCACTTTCTGCCATAACTTTTGCAGCAAAAATCATTCCCTTGTGAGCAATAGCTGACTTACCCTGTGCAGTCCACTGCCAGCTGTGCGCGCCTGCACCATAGCTATAGCATGCTGTATTGACTGTAGCCGTTGGAATAACCCAGCTGACATCACCTACATCGGTACTTCCCATCTCACAATGATCGGTATGGATGGTTTCAACCACATAATCACAGATCTCGGAATTTTTAATATTTTCGCGAAGCTTCATAATATCAGCAATTCCAAATGGAATATCACTCAGCTGATCCTCAACTGAAAAGCTGTCCTTAAACTGCTTTGCATATGCACGCTCCTCTGCTGTATAAGTTGGAACTCCAACAGTCTGAAATGCCTTTGCAATAACATCCTCAAGTGCAAAGTTTGGAACGGTATTGCTTAAGCCCTCGTCAAACAACACTTCAAGTTTTGTATCAGTCATCAGTGCTGCGCCCTGTGCTATACGAACCACACGCTCATAAAGCTTCTTACACTTTGGATTTGTTGCAGAACGAATAAGATAGCGCACCTCTGCCTCTGCCTGTACGACATTCGGAGACTTTCCTCCAGTATTAGTAATTGCATAGTGAACGCGGTCACTGTCTTCCATATGCTCACGCATATAGTTTACACCCACATCCATCAGCTCGACTGCATCGAGTGCACTTCTTCCAAGATGTGGTGCACCTGCTGCATGAGAAGATACGCCATGAAAACGGAAACATGCCTGAATGCAGCTCTGGCTGCTTCCAGTGCATACCATGTGGAAATTAGCCGGATGCCATGTCAATGCGATATCACAGTCATCAAACACACCGTCACGCGCCATATAAGCCTTTCCCGAACCGCTCTCTTCACCTGGGCAGCCAAAAATCTTTACTGTTCCGCTGCCGCCGTTTTCCTTTAACATTTCACGGTAAGCCATTCCTGCTGCAATTGCACCCACGCCAAGCATATGATGACCGCAGCCTTGTCCCATACCGTCTGGGTCTTCCGGATGATATGACGGGCAGTCTGCCTTCTGATTCATACCATAAAGTGCATCAAATTCTCCTAAAAAGGCAATTACCGGATGGCCGCTTCCCCAGCTTGCTTCATAGCCTGTTTTAGTCTTTGCAACATCTGTCTTTACTTCAAAACCATGTTTCTTTAAAAATTCAACATGTGCTGCACTGCTTTTATACTCGCGAAAACCTGGTTCCGGGGTCTCCCATACCGCATCCGCAAGCGCACACAGCTCTTCTTCATATGGAATCTGCATCTTCTTACTCCTTATATAACGATGATACTAGGGTCAAAAGCTCCAAAAGCCGTTCGTGCTTGCACTAAAGGCTTTGAGCTTTCGCAATTATCCCACCATGTGGCATGCCACCTTGCGTCCATTAATCTCCTTCATCTTTGGCATCTCATTTGCACACTTCTCATTCGCATACGGACAGCGCGTGCGAAATGGACAGCCGCTTGGCGGATTAATAGGGCTTGGCAGTTCTCCTTCAAGCATAATACGCTTTCTTGATTTTCCAACAAGCGGGTCTGGAATAGGAACAGCGCTTAACAATGCTTTTGTATATGGATGCATTGGATTTGCATATAATTCCTTACTGTCGCCCTCTTCAACAAGATGACCAAGATACATAACGCCAATGCGATCTGAGATATGCTTTACCATGCTTAAATCATGCGCAATAAAAAGATACGCAATGCCAAGCTCTTTTTGGATATTCTTTAACAGATTGATGATCTGCGCCTGAATAGAAACATCAAGTGCAGAAATTGGCTCATCACAAACGATAAATTCTGGATTAAGTGCCAAGGTTCTTGCTATTGAAATACGCTGTCGCTGTCCACCGGAAAATTCATGGGGATAACGGCGCACATGATCTGGTTTTAAACCAACAATTTTTAACAGCTCCGCCACACGATCATCCTGTTCTTTTCTCGTCTGGTAAATATGATGAATTACCATAGGCTCACGAATTATCTCACCTACTGTCATTCGCGGATTTAATGATGCATACGGATCCTGAAAAATCAGCTGAATATTCTTTCTAAATTTCTTTAGCTTCTGTCCAGAAAGATGTGTGATATCTTCTCCATTTACAAGAATTTTTCCATCTGTCGGTTCATTAATTTTTACAATAGTTCTTCCAAGAGTAGACTTTCCACAGCCTGATTCACCTACAAGACCATATGTCTCACCCTTATGGATCTGAAACGACACATCGTCAACAGCCTTTACAACCTGCTTTTTGCCCCAGGTTTTTCCTGCATTAAAATATGTCTTTAAGTGCTGGACAGAGACGATCACATCACGCGTATCATCTGCATTATTTTTTATCTCATTTTGTACTTCCATGCTGCGCCTCCTCCCTGTGCTTTTTTTCATTTAACCAACAGGCACTTCTATGTGTGTCACTAAAAATTGTCTCATCTGGCATTTTTGTCTTGCAAATCTTCATAGCCTCATTGCAGCGATCCACAAATGGACATCCTGCCGGCGGCTTTAATAAATCCGGCGGTGAACCTGGAATTGGCGTAAGCTCCTTGTCATCATCCTCTGGATTATTGATACAATTTAACAATCCCTTGGTGTACGGATGATTTGGCTCGTAAAAAATCTCACGATCAGTTCCTGTCTCTGCCAGTCGTCCGCCATACATGATATTTATACGGTCGCAAAGGCTGGCAACTACACCAAGATCATGCGTGATCATGATGACAGCTGCTCCTGTCTGTCTGCTCATTTCCTGAATCAGTTCAAGCACCTGTGCCTGAATCGTAACATCAAGCGCAGTCGTTGGCTCATCGGCAATAATAAGCTTTGGCTTATTTGCCAGTGCAATTGCAATCACGATACGCTGTCTCATACCGCCCGAAAATTCAAACGGATACTGATTGATACGCTTTTCTGGCGCTGGAATACCGACCTGACGCATCAGCTCAATTGCACGTTCATTTGCTTCTTTCTTTGTCATTTTCGGATTGTGATTCAAAAGAGTCTCACGAATCTGCTTTCCAATAGTTAACACTGGATTTAAAAATGTCATAGGATCCTGAAAAATCATTGCCATTGTATTTCCACGAATCTCACGCATTTTTTTCTCATAGGAACGATTATCAGGAAAATCCTTTCTTGCAATTGACTCACCATTAAACACAATTTCGCCTTCATTTATAGAGCCATTTTGTGCCAGAAGGCCCATAACTGAATACATCGTAACTGATTTTCCTGATCCTGACTCACCGACAATGCCTAGAATCTCGCCCTCTTTTACAGAAAAGCTTACATCACGAACAGCCTGCACTGTTCCCTGATCAGTAGTAAAATCTACTTTAAGATGTTTTACATCTAATATTGTTTTCTTCTCTTCCATGATTCCCCCTTACTTCTTCTTGGGATCAAGCGCTTCGCTTAAACCATCGCCGATAAAATTCAGACTAAGCATTGTCAGACAAATTGCAAGAACTGGCCAGATAATCTGAATAGGCTGACTCTGAATCAGAGAACGCGCATCATTTGCCATTGTTCCCCAGCTTGCCTGCGGAATGCTGATTCCAATACCGACAAATGCAAGGAATGCTTCCGTGAAAATAGCATTTGGCACCATCAGTGTCGTATTGACAATAATCGGTCCCATACAATTTACAATCAGATGCTTAAACATAATACGCTTCTTGCTTGCACCGATTACATAAGCAGCCAATGCGTACTCCTGCTCCTTCAATGTCAAAATCTGTCCTCTTACAAGACGCGCCATACCAACCCAGCTACTTATTCCAATAGCAAGCAGCATGGAGAATATATTAGAACCAAAAATCAACATAATTAAAATAACATATAAAAGCGTCGGGACAGAATAAATAATATCGACGAGACGCATCAGTATCATATCGACCTTGCCGCCAAAATAGCCGCAAATTGCACCATAAGCAACACCAATCACAAGATTTAATAATGCTGCTGCAAAACCAACTGACAATGAAATTCTTGCACCGTACATAATACGTACAAAAATATCGCGGCCAAATTTATCAGTTCCAAACCAGTGTGCCGCATTTGGAAGTGCATTTCTGCAAGTCAAATCCTGACCATCATATGTATATGGTGAAAACATTGGTGCAAAAACAGCAAACAAAATGACTACTGCCATAAAAACAAGGCTGACTAACGCCAGCTTATTTTTCTTAAAGCGACCCCAGGCATCCTGAAAATAAGTTTTGCTCTCCACTGCCACAAATTCGGAGTCTTTTTCACTATCATCAAGACGCGCAAACTCAGAATCTTCAATATCCTGACAGAATATTTTTTCCATAAGTAATTCAATTCTCCCTTCTGTAAACTTACTTCAAGCGGATTCTCGGGTCCATAAGCGCTGTAATCAGATCGGTAACGATATTACAGATAATGATAAATGCGCCATAGAAAATTGTCAATGCCATAATCATTGTATAATCACGGTTGCTTACGCTTGTTACAAATTCTGCACCGATTCCAGGAACAGAAAACAGTGTTTCTACAACAAATGAACCAGTTAACAGTGTTGCAAGAAGCGGACCGGCATATGTGACAACTGGAACAAGCGCATTTTTAAGCGCATGGCGAATGATAACCATAACTTGTCCTGTTCCCTTACTTTTTGCAAGCACCATATAATCCTGCTTCATAACCTCAGTCAAACTCGTTTTTGTAAGACGAGAAATCATCGCAATTGGAGAAAGCGCCAGTGCTGTTGCCGGCATAATATAATGACGCCATGTGCCCAAACCTACGATTGGAAGACAATGAAGCACCACTCCGAAAAGAATCATCATAAGCAGCGCCAGCAAAAAGCTTGGCACACTGACACCAATTGTTGCTATAAAAGCAACCGTATTATTTACCCACTGATGCTTTGAAAAAGCGGAAATTGTTCCTAATAAAATTCCAACAGCAAGTGCAATGCAAAAGGCAGCCAGACCAAGACTTGCTGTGTATGGAATACCTGCCATAATAATATCAGATACAGCCTTTCCTTTTCTGTTTAATGATGTTCCAAAATCGCCCTTTACTGCATTTTGCAGATAGCGTACATACTGCTCTGTAACAGGCTTATCAAGACCATACTGCTCAACTAACTTTTCCTTTACATTTGCCGGAAGCTTGCTAGTTTCTCCGGCAAACGGAGAACCCGGAATGGCATGCATCAGAAAAAAGGTGATTGTCGCAAGGGCAAATAATGTGATTAAACCGATTACCAGTCGTTTTCCAAAATATTTTGCCATCAGTTTTTCCTTTCTTTTGTCAAGTATTTTTCAAACCAATCTGTAATTTCTTTTAAACGGCGCATTCTGTGAAGCGGCTTTCCATTTCTTGAAAGTCCATGATTCTCGCCTTCAAACAAACACATTCTCGCCGGCACACCATAAAATTTAACTGCTGTAAACATCTGAATGCCCTGATCTAACGTACAGTTGTAATCATTCAGTGAATGAATAAACAAAATCGGTGTCTTTGCATTGTAGGCATATTTAAGCGGAGAACAATCCCACATTTTTTCCATACCATTCCACGGTGTTGCTAAAATCTCATTCTGATCAAATGTTACACCAATCTCACTGCATCCAAAATCAGATACCCAGTTTGATACAGAGCGCTGTGACGCAATCGCTGCAAAACGATCTGTGTGACCTTCAATCCAGTTACACATAAAGCCACCGTAGGAACCGCCTGCTGCGCCAATTCTTGCAATATCGATCTGTGGATAAGCAGCCAATACATGATCTGTAAATTCCATCAGATCCTCATAATCAATTGTTCCATATTTGCCTCTTAAATCAGCAAATGCCTCGCCATACCCTTCGGATCCTCTCGGATTACAGAAAAAGACAAACCAGCCCTTTGATGCCCATACCTGCATCTCATGGAAAAATACTTCTCCATATGTACATCTTGGGCCGCCGTGAATCTCTAACACTCCCGGATAACTCTTTGACGGATCGTAATCCTTTGGCTCAAGTACCCAGCCATCAATTGTCACACCATCCTTGTTTACGAATGGCATATGCTTTGCCTTTGAAATGAAGTGAGTCTCTGTATATGCGTCATTAAATGATGTTTTCTTTGTAACAGTACCATCTTTATACTCATAAATCTCGCAGAAGCCATTTGCCTTCATAGCAGCAAATGAAAGTTTTCCTTTTCCTGATGCTATCTCACAGACAAGACCATTCCATGCACATGCTTCATTTTCTTTATATGAACCATCTGCCTCTCTCTTATAAGAAATAATGCCATCCTTATATCCATGCTGTGCAATTGCATAGATTGTACCATCATCTGCCACAACAAGACTCTCACCATGACTGTACTGGCAGTCTGTCATAATATCTACACCAAGCAGACAATTTGCCTGTACCTTCTTTACAGGCTTTTGCAGTGTTTCATCATACTCATAAATATCATGATACTGACCTTCTCCATATGGCTTTCCATCAGTTGCCGTCATTACAATCTTTCCATCTGCAAAAACAGCTCTTGATATCATCAGATTTTTCTGCTCCACAAGTGTTGTAAGCTTCTTTTCTTTTATGTCATAAAGAAGCACTGAATCTGTCTGATCAATCAAATTTTCCCACTCTTTGCCAAGAATCAAAAGTGCTTCATTTGACACACAGACAGAAGCCGTGTCAAAATTTTTTGCTGTCAGCTTTTTTAATGTACCTGTTTTTTCCTCATATAGATAAAGACAGGTGCGCACACCAGAGATAAAGCCGCGTCCATTGCCCCATACAGGAACTTCATCAATTACATGATAATCTTTTTCTTCTTTTCTTAGCTTTTCATCAGCGTCTATTGGAAGTGAATTTCTATTTTCTTCGATTCCCATACAATATAAGCCATCTGAAAGCTTCTTGAAAAAGGATACAGACCTTGAAACAGAAAACGCCTGCTTTGCCTCTCCGCCATGAATATTGATGCGGTAAAACGTCGTTTTCTCTTCCAAATCATCCTTTTTTTCGCTGCGCTCTGATACAAATAAAATTGTCTGCTCATCTTCCCAGATAAAATCACCATCTTTGCCAGATGATGTCAGCTGAACTGCTTCCTTATTTTCTTCCATGATCCAAAGATTTTTACTATACTTATTATTTTCTTTGTCTGGCTGTACAAGCGTGAATGCAAGTGTCTTCTCATCAGGACTGTACTGTAAACTAGATGGACTTTTTATTTCATTGAAATCTTCTATTAAGACAGGTTTTAATTGATTCATTTTCTTCCTTCTTTTCTCATATTTTTTGTTTTTCATATGCGAAAGGGGATGGCGCCCTTGCGTTCATCCCCCTTTCACTGGAGTTTTCACGTTTCTAAGCTACATTATTCTGTAACTGTTACATACGCAAAATATGGATAAATTCCATTCATGGTCTGGCCTTCTACATATGTCTGAACCAATGCCGGATCATTAAAGTTGAACAGTGGAATGACATATACATTCTCTTCAACAAGATAATCCTCTGCCTCATGAAGTGCCTTCATATATTCAGAACGATCTGAAATCTGACGCGCATCTTCGATCATCTGATCAAACTTCTCATCATTAACTGCTGGAACTACCTGCATACCAGTTGTCCACATCTCCAAAAACTGAATCGGGCTGTCCTCTGCAGAGTATCCATAACGGCAGATCTCAAAATCACCCTGATCAAGCTGATCATAGTAAACACCTGACTCAACACACTCAAAATCAACTTCTACGCCAACAGCCTCCCACATCTGCTGCAACATAGTTGCCACATCACCGTGGATTCCATTGTTTGAATACTTATAAGTAATATGAAGCGGATTGCTCTCATCATAGCCAGCTCCTGCAAGAAGCTCCTTTGCCTGATCTGGATCATATGTCAATGTGTAGCCGTCTGCATCACCCTCTGCACGGAAGGTATCAGTGTCACCTGCAACGCCCTCTGGAACGAATCCATTTAATACTGGATAGAAGCTGTCACCGCCAAGAACATCTACCAGAGATTCCTTGTCAATTGCAAGCGCTAGTGCACGGCGCACATCTACATTCTTTGCCCATTCAGGACCAGTCTCTGCTGAGTTGATTGCCAGATAGTAGTTTGAAGACTTCGGTACCATCCACAGTTCATCTGTTCCCTCATAATTTAATGCAGTGTCAGTGGAAATTCCAAGAGCTACATCAATCTCACCAGTCTGATAAGCAAGTGCCTGTGCATCCTTATCTGCCATGCAAAGGAAGGTGATCTCATCCATTGTCACATCATCTGCATTTAAATAATTTTCATTCTTGTCAACAACAGCCTTCTCAGTCTCGTTGCACTCTGTCAGCGTATACGGTCCTGTTGTCGGATAGTCTCCCTCAAAGGCCCACAAAGAATCATGCTGTACGGCAAAATCCTCACGAACTGGCAGCCATGCGTTTGCACACATCAGACCAGTCAGATATGCACACGGTGCCTTTAACTTTAACACAAGTGTCTGATCATCAGCTGCTTCAATTCCAACCAAGCTGTGATCTGCTGTTGTACAGTCAAATGACTCACCCTCTTCCTGAGCAGCGGTGCTGTACTCCTCTGCACCCTCAATGAAGTTTACAAAATCATTGATTGCCCAAGCATTGTCTGCACCATAAGAAAGAGCTCTCAGATAGGAGTATACGAAATCATTTGCCGTAACCTGCTGTCCATCACTCCACTTTGCATCTGGAGAAATGTGGAAGGTATATGTCAAACCATCATCTGAAACCTCATAGCTTTCGCACAGTTCATTCTGAACTTTTCCATCTGCATCCTTGCGGAACATTCCCGCATATAAGTGATTCAATACATAGTTGTTTGCAGTCTCGGTATTTAATGCTGGATCGAATGTGGTAAACTGGGAACCAATTGCCACGTTCAGTGTGCTTTCGGCGGTCTCATCTGCTGCTGTCGGTACCGCCGGCAAAATGGATGCTGCTGCCAGAACTGCTGTCATTAACTTTGCATATGTTTTCTTCATAATCCTACCTCTTTCTGCGTTCCTGCTCTCGTGCATTTTCTGTCTGAAGATTTTCATTTCTACAGATCTCTCCATGTTATTATACATCAAGCATGTATATATGCGTGCTTTATACAAAAACGACTGTAGCTATTCTAGTTCTCAAATGCTCTCTTGTCAAGCTAAATCTTAATAAATCTTAAATTTTTTTGTCAATTTTTGAAAAAACCTTTTTTATTTTATTGCCCGACCGAAAATTTCATGATATAATTGCTCTCAGTGCTCTGAATGGACGCATTTTTTGCGTTTCAATCCGTGCCTTAAAGAATTGGCCGTTTTGCGGCGGAATGGAGTTTTTCATGAAAGATAAAAAGAAAATTGGACTGATTCTAATGTATCTGTCCTTCGGCATTGTCATGGCCGGTCTCGGTGCAAATGATGCCCTGCGTGGTGTATTCTCACCTATTTTTAAAGATCACTTTACTCTTTCATCCGTGCAGATTTCAATGATTATTGTCATGAGCTATGCCGGAAATTTGATTTTCCTTTGGGCTGGTACACGTCTTGCTGACCGCTTCGAAAAGAAAAAAGTTATGATGGGCATTTTACTTATCTGGATGGCTGCACTGCTTGTCTATGTGACAACAGATAACTACTATGTATTGCTTATCACCATGCTCTTTACTATGGGTGCATCCACATTAATGAACACAATGATTAATCTTTTTGTTCCTATGTACTTCGCCGCTCCTGGTCTTATTGTCAATACACTTTTTTTTGTTCAGGGTATTGGAACAACAGGCAGCCAGATGATTCTAGGACAGGTTGCGACTGGCTTTCCCTGGTGGCAAAAGACGAACCTTTTACTGTTTAGTCTTGGCCTGATCGGTCTTATTCTCTTTTTGTTTGCTGGCAAAAAGGCTGTTGTTTTAAAGTCCGAAACAACTGATGCAAAAAATGATTTTGATTCTGCTTCTAAAGCAAAGGTTCAGATGAACAGCCCTATTCTTTGGCTTCTTGTTCTTGTCTTTGGCTTCTATTTCATTGGTGAGCACGGTGTATTGAACTGGCTTCTTCTTTATTGTAAGGATCAGTTTGGCATGGATTCTAATCAGGCATCCATCTACTTATCTATGTTCTCTGGTACCATGATGATCGGCCGTCTTGTTATGGCTCCTCTCGTCCAGAAATGGGGACCTTCACGAAGCATTCAGATCTTTGGTGGAATCGGTACTGTTTTGTATGCAGTTGGTATTTTCTGCGGAAAGCCTACACTTATGCTAGTTGGTATTTCCGGCCTGTTTGTATCTATCCTTTATCCAACCCTTCTTTTGTTTGTACAGCAGTATTATCCATCTTCCATTGCCTCTACCGCAACAGGAACTATTATCAGTATTGCAACAATATTTGATATTGCTTTTAATCTGCTGTTTGGAAAGATCATTGATCAGATGGGCTATCATCTTGGATTTATGATTCTTCCTGTATCAATGATTATCTTCTATCTGATCGTAAACTTCTTAATTAAAAAATATAAGCCACTTCGCAATCTTGGCGAAGCTTAAAAAATAAGCTGTGAAAAATGATTTCTCATTTTTCCACAGCTTATTTTTATTGGGTCAAAAGGTATTTTGCCCCCAACTGATATCCACGAACGGCTTTTGGAGCTTTTGACTCTGGTATCATATCATTTTATCAAACACTTCATATGATTTTGGACTTGAGTAGTAATATCCCTGAATCTGATCACAATTCATATTTTGCAAAAATGCTACCTGCTCTTTCTTTTCAACACCTTCTGCGACAACTTTCATATTTAATCCATGCGCTAACGCAATAACATGCTGAATAATCTGATCACCGCTTTCATTTCCAATATAGTCAATCAGACTTTTATCAAGCTTAATCACATCGAACGGTAAAACATTCAAACTGGTTAATGATGAAAATCCAGTACCAAAATCGTCCATGTGAAGCTTAAAACCTGAAGCAACAAGCATATCTACAAGGTCTTTGATCTGAATACTGTACATCGCAGCCGACTCTGTCAGCTCAATAGGAACACAGTCAAATGGAATATTATTTTCCTTTACAATACGTGTATAATTTTCAACTAACCCCTCATGATGCAAACTTGCACGCGATAGATTTATTGAAATTGGGAAAAATGGTTTTCCCTGCGTCAGTCTTTCTTTTTGTATCTGGCATACCTTCTTAAACACATACTCATCAAGTCTTGTAATAAGTCCATCTCGCTCAAAAAGCGGAATAAATGCTCCCGGCGATACCATGCTGCCATCTTGCTTGCGCCAGCGAATAAGCGCTTCTGCACCTGCAATCTTTTCTGTCTGTACATTATATTTTGGCTGAAACCATACTTCAAATTCTTCATTTCGCAGCGCATTTTCAAAATCATTTTCCATCATAACTTCTCTTATATGCTGCTGACCAAGCTGATCATCGTAATACGCAATGTTCTTTTCATAATTTAATTGAATGCTCTTCATTGCCATAATTGCTCTGTCACAGATTTCTGAAATTGAGATACTTTTATCTACATCCTTATATACACCGTACTTTACAAGCAAATTGGTGATTGGTGCATTTTCTGAAATATACCTTACTGCATTTTCCAAATACTTTTCAAAATCGTTTTTAGGAATAGATGTAAGCATAACAAACTGATCGTCACTGTAGCGGGCAGCTAAACCATCTGTCAAAGCTTTGCTTATGATTTTGGCAAGATATCGCAAAATATCATCACCAACACGTATGCCATAAATGTTGTTTATCAATTTAAAATTCTTTACATCTGCTATAACTACCACATATGACTGATCAGGCTTATATCTCATTAAAATACCTGCATGGTAGTAAAACGCAGACTTTGTGTACAGACCAGTTAAATCATCATACTCAATTGCACTAAGTGCCGCAGCAGATTCCTTTAATTTAATTACACTATTTATTCTTGCCTTAACAACTCGCTGATTATATGGCTTCGGAACAAAATCTGATGCTCCTAGCTCCAGACACCTTGCTTCATCTTCCTGTCTTTCGCTTCCTGTCATGACAATAATCGGAACTAATGCCAGTATCGGATTTTTCTTTGCCTCTTTCAAAAACTGAAAACCGTCACAAACAGGCATAAACATATCAAGAAGCACAACTGACAGTTCAGCATAATGTTCTTCTAGCAGCTTTAAGCCAACTGCGCCATCCTCAGCACAGAGCACATCATATTGATCACACAGCAAGTCTTTCAAAATCTCACGATTTAATTCATCATCCTCTACAATTAAAATGCGGCGTTTTGCTAAACTGCTGCCAGGCGAAACAATCTCCTGTAGCTGGCTGCGCTTAATATCTGCATCTTCATTTGCAAATGCAAGAACAATCGTCTCAAATGAATCGGCAGATCCTACCCTTGCACATTTTATATAGTTATAATGAATTTCTCCTGTTTCTTTTTTTACACTGCGATAATGAACCATAAATTGAGGCACACGCTTTAAGTGTGCGCAAAGTGATTCAAAATTTATTGCAAACTCAAGCTTATACTGATCCTGTGGCAACACATTTTCTTTAACATAAGACGTGATTGCAGATGTATAAATTGTATCATTCATACGTGTCATCTCATCTGCATTCTTACTTTCCAAATACATACTGACTTGCTGCGTTTTTCTGTCTACTGAGTAAATACTTCTGTAATCGCTTCCAAGTGCATTAATTATGCTGGTCAGTCCCAGACCTTCCTTATTAGCTGGAAGCGGTTCATTAACTGCCTTTTGTCCATTCTCTGCGGTAAATCCAAATATAACTGCATGTCCATGCGTGCCATCTGGCAAATCCATATCTACCGCATCTACAGTCTCATAATGTCCACTCACAGGATCTATATATGTTTTTGGCCCCTCTATCTTATTATAAATCGGACACATCGCACATGGCACCTCTTGATTCATTAGGCACCTATAGCACTTTTCTTCCTTTTTTATCCGTGGATACATGTGTTCGGCAACTGTATTGAAGCCAACAATTTTATAGTTATCATCAACTATATACATTCCTGATGCATTTTGTCCCATTCCTTTTCCTTCCAAGTCAGTAACTATTCCGTTCTACATATAAGAGAACATATTTAGTATAATGGGAATTTTGACAAAACGCAACTCTTTTTTCCTGCTCATTATGGCTTAATTACAGCGCATACTGGATAGTGATCCGACAGGTATATTCCATTTTCTTCATCTGTCCATTTATATACTGTTTCACACTGCCAGTCTCCCTTTAAAACAATGTAATCTATACTGCATGGCGGATCATTTGGATCGTTTTTATAATATCCGTGAAACGTGATTCCTATATCCTTTGTCAAATTGTTAAACGATGAATCCCTGCTAATAATTTCCATCTCTGGTGCATTTGGTTCTGCATTAAAATCACCACACAAAATTACAGGAATATCCTTCCAGAAACGTTCCTGGTTTAGCTGATTTATAATCTGAGTCAACCCTTTCTCTCTCGCCTGTGCACCAATATGATCAAGATGTGTATTAATAAATCGAAATACCTTATCGTTCTTAATATCTTCAAAAACCGCCTCTGTTGCTGTGCGAGGACAACTACTCTGTTCTTCATATCTCGATCCCGGCACATCTGGTGTCTGAGACAGCCACCAGGTTTTCATACTGATCAAATTAATTCTGTCCCTGCGATATGCAATGCTCATCTGCTCATCACGAAGATTTGCTCCGCGTCCGCAGCCAATCACATAATACTCATTCAGATTTTCCTTAAGCCACTTAGCAACATGCGGAAGCACCTCTTGAAATCCTATAATATCTGGCTTTTCCTGATTGATTTTTCTTAAAATCAATTCCTTTCGGTTTGCAAATTCATTAAGTCCGTCCTGACCGTAATCACAGCGGATATTGAATGTTACTACTTTCATATTTTCTCACCCCGGCAAATGTCTTATACTTTTTTGTAGGAAATTCGCAATCACTTACAGTGAATCTTCTCAACTGATGATGATATTGTATCACATATGCAATATGGGGACAATAAGGAAAGCTTCTTAAATTTTATTTTTTTCTTGTTTTTTCCCTATCTGGTTGCTATAATATTTATAGGAGGTTTGGTTTTATTTACATAGGATAAAACAACAAAACGAAAAATACGAAAAAGAGGCAATCTGAAAATAAAAAGATACATAAGCAAAGCCACAAAGATGGGAATTATTTTATCGAAGGAGATCTTTTTAATGAACACATTTTTCAGCTCAAGTATTGAGCCAGATACTCTACTTCCGTTAACTTCTGATGTTGTCTTTAAGGAGGTTCTTGGTCAGGAAGAAAGCAAACCTATTTTAATGGGTTTTCTAAATGATATTCTTGATATGAATATCACTTCTCCTGATCAAATTACACTTCTCAATCCTGAATTAAATCCAGAATACATAGATGACAAATTAAGCATACTTGATATCAGAGTTCAATTGCAGGATCATACCAGTATCGACGTTGAAATTCAAGTGATTGATCAGCACAATATTGAGCCTCGTGCTCTGTACTATGTCTGTCGCTTATGTGCAGACCAACTTCAAAAAGGGGATGATTATACACAACTTCGTCCAGCAATCGGATTAAATCTTTTATGCTTTAATCTTTATAACGATAGTGAATATTTCCGAAGCTTTATCTTAAAAGATAAAAAAACAAACTCAGAATACCCAAACTATCTTGAGGTTTCTTTTTTGGAACTATTCAAAGGTGTTTCTGAGTTAACTCGAACAAAAACTTCTGATCCTACAAATTTTATCCACGCCCTTTCTGGCAAAGACCAATGGATTCTATTTCTGGCTACTAAAAACAAGGAGGTGCAGCAAAAATTGGCAGAAAACAACACTACTTTACATGCTGCCTACGAACGTCTTACTACTGTAAGCAGTGATGAAAAACTTCGTATTCTAGCACTTAACCGTGAGAAAGCCATTCGTGATTGGAATAGCTCAATTCACTATGCCGAACAACACGGAAAAGAACAGATTAACAAGCTTAATCAATGTCTGCTCACCGATAATCGTTTCGATGATCTGAAACGTTCCATAAGCGATCCTGATTTTCAAAAACAGCTTCTTAAAGAATATAGATTAGAGAAGTGATTTTTATTGTCATGAAAAATAGTTGGGGGAAGATTTTACTCCCCCAACTATTTAATTTAGCCTCCAGAAAGTTAATGATATTATTATTTTGCATGATCACATTACTATCTTTTCTTTTTATTTAAAAGGGGCACCAACATTACTTCACCACTTCCACCATATTTCCCTGGCTCCTGATCCACATATCAATGCCGTCTCCAAACACCTCTGCGCTGATCAGATAGCCTTCTGGTCTCTTTGCGATAATCTGTGCTGTTGGCAGTCGATCTAGTACAGCCTCGACGCTACTTCCCTTATAGATAAAGCGAATACTACGAAGCCGTCCTCCATACATAAACTGGATGCGCTTGCGAAACTCTCCTTCTTCGAAGCGGTCACGATATGGAATTTCAAATGTCTCTTCTAATACCTCAAAAGAACGGATCCTATCTATTCGATAAATTGTTGGAAAGCTGTCATCTTTATTTGTAAAATGAGATTCCTTGTCAATATCAGCTATAAAGGCTGGCATATAAAAATAAAATTCAGAAAACATAATACCAACTGGCTTAATCTTTCTTTCCACAATCGCACCATTCTGCTTCTGATATGAAATCTTCATCATACGCTGTTCTTTGACTGCCATTCCCAAATCCCACAATTTTTCAACAAGGTGCTGTCTATGCTGTGGCTCTATATAATGAAACAGTTCATTTGAGATCAGTTCTTTGATTGCCTTTTGCTTTTCTCTTGGGACACCATTATTTATGAGCTTTCGAAGCATAGGCTCAAGCTCATCTTTCCTAAATGCACGACTTTCCAAAAGAATTTTGCAAACTGCCAGCACTTCACTGTCTGTAAAGGTCGTTGCTTCTTTTGTATGTAAAAGATAGCCATGTTCTTTACGACTATATACAAGCTCATAGGAATCTTTTCCATTTGCTGCCTGCTCATCAAAAAAGGCCCTCAGATCATCAAGATCACGCTGGATAGAACGCTCTGTGACATTCGCAGCTGCTGCCTCCTTTGCCTTGTTTATCACCTCACCTTTAAGTAATCTGGTGTAAAGCTGTAAAATACGCTTATATTTAAAATCAGAGTTTGCATTCTGCGCGCTCTTTCTGATTTTTGCGTTTTCATTGCTTTCTTGCATACTCTTTCTCATATCCCCATTCCTTTCTTTTCTTCTGCAAACTTTTTACATCCTGCCAATAATTCTATCATAATTGCTCGATGTTTTCTATCTGATGGTCGTTTTGCAGTTAAAACATTCTTTAATGACTGGCAGCCATAAAACATATATGACAAATCTGCCGCCTTTGAGCAGTCAAATCCACGTAAATCCAAATATTTAAGACACTTACATCCATAAAACATATTTTCCATATGAAGTGCTCTTTGTGTCTGAAAATGACTCACATCAAGTATTTCTACTTTTGCACAGTCTCTAAACATTCTTGCAAAACTCTCTGTATGTGATGTATCAAAGCGGCTTACATCAATACTTGTAAGACTTTCACATCTACAAAACATGTTACTCATATCTATCACATTTGCTGTATCAAAGTTGCTAACATTAAGCTTAGCTAACTTGCTGCATCCGCAAAATAAATATGACATGTTAGTTACATTTTTTGTATCAAAGCCTGATAAATCAAGTGTCTGTAAACAATTGCAGTTGTGAAACATTTCCCTCATGTCCTGCAGTGCTCCTGTCGAAAATGAGGACAGTTCAATATGTCTTAACTTCTCGCAGCCTGCAAACATATTTCTCATATTGATAACATTTTTTGTGTCAAAAGATAATACGTCAAGCATGCGAAGACTTCTGCAGTTTTCAAACATCCCACGCATATATACTGCACTTTTAGTATCCCATCCGCTTAAAACTAGCTTTTCTAACTGAATACAGTCTCCAAACATTGACGAAAAATCAATTACATGCTTGGTACAAAATGAACTTAAATCCAATTTTTTTAAACTGCTACAATAATCAAACATGCTTTTCATATTGATTACATGTGATGTGTCAAAAAAACTCACATTCAATGTCTGAATCTTGCTACACCAATAAAACATTCCTTCCATATTGATTGCATTTGATGTGTCTAGTCCTGATACATCCAATTTTTTCAGGCTGTGGCATCCACAAAACATATAACTCATATCAGACACACTGCTTGAATCAATCCATTTATCTAAATTGATTTCACAGAGATTCTCATATCCCCAAAACAGTCCTCTGGCGTTTTGCAGCTTTATTTTGGTATCTGAAGCTATATATAATTCATACAACAATTTAGAAGAAATAAAGACCTTCTTTGCCCATGCCAAAATGCTCCGATCATGTGCTGCAGACACATCCCACATTTCTTCCTGACATACTTCCAATGGCATTTTTGAACAAAATTGAACTCTAACAATCTGACTGCGAAGAATTGTACTGCCAAGTACGCATGACTCTCCTGATTCAGATGGCGTATCCAACATCAAAACAGCTTCTTTTGTATGAACCATTTGCGTTCCTCCTATATATTCATGTGCAAATCATAGTTCCAATAGTGTGTAACTATTCATACCCCATTCGCAGAACGCATTTTTTTATGGCTCTGAATAGTTCTTATAACGATATTATAGCTGCGTTGAATGACAGTCACTGTCTATGGCACAATTTTTCTTTAGTTTCAGCAATTATTTTTTTGCTTATGTCATAATAATATCTATAGCATATATTGTCAATCTCTATATATGTAATTTTCATTTTTATTTTCTGATATCCTAGATTCATATCTACTTATATGAAAGGACTGATTCTATGAATGTTGGAAAACGCATTACTTTTTTTCGCACCGCAAAAAATTATTCTGTAAATAAGCTTGCAACACTGTCTGGTATCTCGCAAAGCTATCTGCGTGATATTGAACTAGGGAATAAAAATCCTACAATCGAAATCCTATCCTATATCTGCGAAGCATTAAATATCTCACTGCGTGAGTTTTTTGATGAGCAGACAAATGGACAATTTTGGAATGATCCACTTATTGCAAAGGTATACCGCCTGACGCCAAAACAACGCGAAGCTTTACTTGTCTTTCTCGACTCTATATTAGAATAAAATATCAAAAACAGCCCTCTGCCGATATGTAATATCTTCCACAGAGAGCTGTTTTATTAAAAAAGAATATTATTGTTGAAATACTTTTATAAAAAGCCTTAGATTTCCTCTTTTCCACCTGTCTTTGCACGAATCACACAAAGTGCTCCTACTAAAATCACAATACAAATCGGAAGCGAAATAAGAGAAAGCTGTGCCATACCAACTGCCTGCAGCACACCAATGATAAAATATCCTACCATACATACAGCTGCCACGAGTGCAACATATGGGATCTGAGTTGCTACATGGTTGACATGCTCACAATGACCTCCTGCTGATGCCATAATAGTTGTATCAGAAATTGGAGAACAATGATCACCGCACACCGCACCTGCCAGACAGGATGCGATTGAGATTGCCATCATCTGACCAGACGGAAATACACCGATTACAATAGGAATAAGTATACTGAAAGTTCCCCATGATGTTCCTGTTGCAAATGCAAGAAATGCCGCAACAAGGAAAATAATCATAGGCAAAAAGCCCTGCATTCCCTGTGCTGAATGCTCCACTAAATCTGCAACAAATACCTTCGCACCAAGAAGATTTGTCATACCTGACAGTGTCCATGCCAAAGTAAGAATCATAATAGGTGCAATCATAGATTTAAATCCATCTGGAATACACTCTGTAAATTCCTGGAAAGTAAGAACATCTCTCATCATATAGTAAACAAATGTAAATGCCAATGTCACAGCACCGCCAAGTACAAGTCCAACAGACGCATCCGATCCTGCAAAGGCATCTACAAATGATGCACCTTCAAAAAATCCACCTGTATAAATCATTGAGATAATACAGCTTGCAATCAAAACGGCTACTGGAAGAATCAGATCAAGCACATGAGAATTTTCCTTAATAACTTCTTCCTCATTGCCCTCATATGGCCTTCCCGGTGTAGTAAATAAATCACCTGCAATTGCATTCATCTCGTGGCGCTTCATTGGTCCAAAATCAACGCGAAGAAGTGTGATAGCAACTAGCATTACAAGTGTAAGAATCGCATATAGATTGTATGGGATTGTCTGAATAAATACGGCAAAACCATTGATTCCAGAATCTGATGGAACAGATGAAGTGACTGCTGCTGCCCAAGAGCTGATTGGTGCAATGATGCATACTGGTGCTGCTGTCGCATCAATAATATAGGACAGTTTTGCTCTTGATACCTTGTGGCGGTCTGTCACAGGACGCATAACACTTCCTACTGTCAGACAGTTGAAATAATCATCAACAAAGATCATTACACCAAGAATCATAACACTGATCTGTGCACCGATTCTTGTCTTAATACGCTTTGATGCCCACTTTCCAAATGCTGCTGAACCGCCTGCTTTATTTAACAGTGACACCAAAATTCCAAGCATAACAAGAAACACAATTATTCCGACATTCCATGCATTTGCAAGCTTATACACCATACCACCCTCTTCATGAAAGAACATGGTGTTGATCATTGTTTCCAGATTTCCATTAGAATACAGCAATGCACCTGCAAGTATTCCTGCAAGAAGTGATGTATATACTTCTTTTGTAAAAAGTGCAAGACCAATTGCAATAACTGGCGGAAGCAGTGAAAAAATGGTAGCATATGCGATGCTTGTATATTCACCGTTTGTCTCTTTGCCTCCTGTTATTATTGTGACAACAAGTAATGCTGCAAATACTGCAAGCAACACAAGCATCACCATTTGTTTTCTTTTAATTTTCACTTATAGTCCCCCTTCTTTAGACTTCTTAAAATAAATTCGTTATCATTATAACTGCTCATAAATGCGTTGTAAAGTTTTTTCTAAAAATTCCATATCAACTGGTTTTGCAATATGTGCATTCATACCAGCAGCAAAACACTGCTTTGCATCCTCTTCAAATGCATTTGCTGTCATTGCAAGAATTGGAATTGTCTTTGCATCTGGCCGTGTGAGACTTCTAATCGCCTTTGTTGCTGTAATTCCATCCATAACAGGCATCATTATATCCATCAAAATTGCATCATACGTTCCAGGCGGATTTTTTGTAAACTCATCAAGTGCCTGCTTTCCATCTGATACATTCGTTACAAGAGCACCTCTGTCAGTCAGAAGTGTTGTCGCAATCTCAGCATTTAGTTCATTATCCTCTGCCATCAATAGCTTCATACCCTCAATACTGCCAGTCGACTCTTTTTCCTGCAGCTTTTGTGGTGGTGGGGCTATCTCAAATGGAATTGTAACAACAAAGGTTGAGCCAACTCCCACTTCACTTGAAATTTCAATTGTTCCTTTCATCTGATTAATCAGTTCCTTTACAATTGCCATTCCAAGTCCTGTTCCCTGATAAATGCTTCTTGCATCATTTTTTTCCTGTGCAAATGGTTCAAAAATATGAGACAAAAACTCCTTGCTCATACCCATGCCGTTATCTGAAATAGTCCATCTGTATGTACAAATTCCATCCTTATCTCCAAGTGATTCTATGGATGTCGTTATACTTCCATTTTGCCTGTTATATTTGATACAGTTTCCGTAAATATTTAAAAAGATCTGGCGAATATGAAGAGGGCTTCCGTAAATATAAGGATACACAAAATCTGTTTTTTTCTTCTCATACTCCCATTTAATTCCTTCACTCGCTGCACGGGATATAGTGATTGTTTCAATATCATTCATCAATTCCTGCAAACAAATCTGTTCATGCTTCAAAGCAATATTGCCTTCCTCAAGCTTACTCATCTGCAGTATATCGTTAATCAATGATAGTAAATGGCCTGCTACAACTTTCATCTTTTCATGATTTTCCTTCACAAGCTCTTTATCATCAAAATGCTCCTCATCAATCTTTAAAAGACCAATGATTCCATTAAGCGGTGTACGAATGTCGTGACTCATGCGCGCCAAAAACTGTGTTTTTGTGCGGTTTGCCACGCGCATTTCATCAAAAGCCGCCTGCAATCTTGCGTGCTCCTGCTCATCGCGCTCATGCATCTGGGTAGTATCCTGCAAGAGAACAATTGCGTGGACAACATAAATCTCATTCCTTGTTTCTTCGTCAAACACAACTGTCTGCGTCATCAAAATGTTTTTTTGTATCCAGTAAACAATGCCATTCTCTCCATAAATACAAAATTCAACCGACAAACATTTTTCGCCCGCATCAAAACGCTTTAACAGTTTTTCACAATCATCTGCCATACGATAGCTTCCAAGAGTTTCCTGCGTGACTATTCTTTTATACTCACTGCAATAATCCCTATATGAACCAGGCAACGGATAATCGAAAAGCATATTCAAACTTTCTTTTTTTCTTTTACCTAAAAGGATGATTCTTTCCAAAATATCATTTGTGAGATTTACCGTATAAATGGCATCAGCTGGTTCGAGAAGTGCATCTACGTAGCTGTCGTTCTCCAAAATAGACTGCTTTAGCTGCTCATAATAAATTGTCAGCTGTTCCTTTGCATCTGCATGGCTTTTTGCACCCTGACGAATAGTTTCAAATGCCAAGAGAAAATGATGAAGCATTCCATTTTTGTCCCAGTCTACTGGAATGAATGTCAGGCGACCGTAACTATCTTGCTCATTTACATCATACTTAAGCTCCATAACATCCTCGTTTGTGCGCATCTTTTCACACAAATAAGAAATCTTAAGGCATTGACCAAAGCGATCTTTATCCTGTTTTCCTATCTTCTCCTTAACAATCTGCTCTGCAGCACCAGAATAACTTCCATCTGATGCTAGAAAAAAATTGTTGTTTGCACGAATTGTACGATACGTATCTAGCTTTACATCGCAGTACAGACAATCTGTAAAAGTTTTTCCATGCATATTCAATAGCCTCAACAGCTTATAATCCAATTGTCTTTGCGCAGCTGCCTCCTCACGTTTTACATGATTCTTATTGATATACATATTTTTATCTGCATAATTAAAAAGCTCCTGCATTGTACTTTCAGGAAAATCGCTCGCAAGTGCAAAGCCCACTGCATAACTTAGTGGAGTATCTGGATGTAACTTGGATTCTTCTGCCATTTGCTCTCTTACTGATGCTAGGCAGGCTTTCATCTCTTCCTTCCCCATTCCATGAGTAACAGCAATAAATTCATCTCCTCCAGCTCTCCCCACAAACTGTTCTGCCGGCATGGATGCGCGTAAACAGACGGCGAAGCGGCGAATATATTCATCACCTGCCTCATGTCCCATACTATTATTGATTATGCGAAGATTATTCAAATCAAAGCTGCACACGCCTGTATCCTCTGGTGCAGCATCTGGCTGACTTAAAAATTCATCACATTTATTTCTATTAGGAAGCCCTGTTGCACCATCAATATACACTTTTTTCTGCAAAACACGATTCATCGCCGCATATCGCACAGCTTTAATAAATTCATATCCTATCAGAAGCATCAACACAACAATATCTGCTGTTATGTATTTTTCAAGTACTGATAATGATGATGCCTTTCGCTGAGAATACGCCTCTGCCAGTCCTGTTGCCTCATCACAAATTTTAAAAAAATGTTCACTCTTTGAAAGAATCTGTGTTTTATCAGCTCCATACGCACGCACCTGCATAATTTCCTGTTTTAACATCAAAAAGTATTCATTCAGTTCTTCCATCTTTGCCTGAAAATCACTATCATCCAGGCGAACCAAGTTCAGCTCTTTGTTTCCATTCCTCAATCCATCGATAAATGACTCAATCTCCTGAATCATATCATCTTCCTGTTTTCCAGAAATTTCAAACTTTACGATACGCTGCGTCTTACCACGAACAAGACCTGCATAGTTAACTATACGAGCCGTTCCCTGAATACTAGATACAATCATCATCATCGCAACAATTAATACAACTAAAATAACCGTAAGTATACAAATGCTTCTTTGAACAATACTAGATGATTTTTTCTTTGTACTGCTGCAAGCCATTATCAACTCTCCTCTATTTCTTCACTACTATTTTAAATGCAATTTATCATCTGTCGGTAAATTTATTTTTCAGTGCCTGAACAAGTTCTTCAATTACGATTGGCTTTGACAAAAAGCCATCCATACCTGATTCGAGTGCTTTTTTTCGATCTTCATCGAATGCATTGGCTGTCATTGCCAATATTGAAATATTTGCTATTACAGGATCCTTCAGCTCGCGAATACGTTTCGTAGCCTCATACCCATTCATAATAGGCATCTGCACATCCATCAACACCAAATCGTAAGTATCTGGCTTTGAAGTACTTACTTTCTCTAGCGCCTCAGCCCCATTTTCTGCTGTATCAACAATAAAACCATACTCAGTAAGAATCTCCACAGCTATCTCTCTGTTTAATTCATTATCTTCAACAAGCAATATATGCTTGTCTTTGAAATTGTAACCTGCCTGTGGAAGAATACCATCATCATTTTGTTCTTTTTTCTGGCCAAGTGCAGTCATTAAAGTTTCACGCAGATCTGACATAAACATCGGCTTCGCACAGAACGCAGTTACGCCTGCTGCTTTTGCCTCCACTTCAATTTCTGACCAGTCATATGCGGTCAGTATAATAATCGGAGTATCATCGCCAAGACTTCTTATCTGACGCGTAACTTCAATTCCATTCATATCCGGCAGCCGCCAGTCGATAATATACGCATGAAAAGCATCCCCTAACTCCATTGACTGTTTTGCACGAAGAACAGCCTCCTTGCCTGAAAGAGTCCACTCTGAACGCATCCCAACCTTTACAAGCATCTTTGTAACACTGTCACATGTATTAAAGTCATCATCTACTACTAATGCCTTAAAACCTTCTAACTCTGTTATCTTTTCCACGCGATGCTGCTCAGACTGAATACGAAGCATCAAACTGATAATAAATTCTGTACCTTTGTTTTTCTGCGTCTGAATCTCAATCGTACCACCCATCATATTCACGATATTTTTAGAAATAGCCATGCCAAGTCCAGTACCCTGAATCTTGCTGACTGTAGATGTTCGCTCTCTCTCAAAAGGATCAAAAATTTTCTGTGCAAACTCCTGACTCATGCCAATTCCATTATCCTTGACCCTAATCTCATATTTAGCACAACCTTTTTGCGTGCTTGGAAACTGTCTTAGACGAACAGAAACTGTTCCTCCTGCCGGTGTAAATTTAATTGCATTTGAGAGCAGATTCAAAAGCACCTGATTTAATCTTGTCTTATCACAGTATACATCTTCATCTGTAACATCCATTGCATCCATGTAAAGTTCTAACTGTTTTGCATGAATTTGTCCGCTAATAATTGTCTTCAAATCATGAAGAATATCTGACAAATTAACCTTAGTTTCCTCAAGATGAATCTTGCCGCTTTCAATACGGCTCATATCCAATATATCATTGATTAAAGAAAGTAGATGATTACTTGATGCAAGGATTTTTCCCAAATAATCCCTTACCTTTTCCTGGTTTTCAATATTGCTTACAGCAAGTGTAGTAAAACCTATAATGGCATTCATTGGTGTTCTTATGTCATGAGACATATTTGACAGAAATGTGCTCTTTGCACGATTGGCTGTTTCAGCTGCGCATACAGCATCTGACAGTGCCTGATTCATTTTCTTATCAGCAGTTCTATCTGACATGACAATGATACATTTTCGTTTTTTCTCTACCTCACTGCCCATTGCTATGATATGAAACCAACGCTGTTCCCCAGTTTTTTTATGAACATACTCAAAATCCCACTCACGCTGTTCATTGGCAAGTAACCCTTTTAGATGTTTAGATCGTTGCCCCTCTGTATCCTGCGGATGAAGCTTTCCCAAAACATAAATATTATCTTTAATCTGTTTCACTGTAATACCAAGCAGCTTTTCAATATTCGGACTGACATAGTCAACTCTGGCTGTCTTAGCATCTGCCATCAAAAACACATCATCTACATTCATCGAAAGTTTTTTAAACAATTCATCCCTATACAAAATTTGTGTATTCTTGCTCTTTATATTTAACCGACTTCTTCTAAGAATCATTATAATAATGAATGATGCAATACTAAACAGCATGGCACCTACAATAACAAGCGTACTAAGCTGCAGCTCATTCATACTGGCATTGACAATATCAGCTGGAACAATTCCAAGCAATGCCCAATCCTGAATGTTCACCTTTTCATAAACCAGATAGTAATTTCTTCCCTCTAAATTTACAAGCATAGCACCTGTGTGTCCCTGCTTAAGCTCCTCTGAAAATGTCATGATCTCATCTTCTGAAAGCCCAGAGTGATCTCTTAAAACAGCTATGAAATTATATGCTGTTTCCCATGACTCTGGCGCATGATCAATCACAACTCGTCCGTCTGAATGAACCACATATCCGCCTGCATTTCCCTGAAAAGCAGAAATATCTAATACCTTTACAATATCAGCGTTGTCATATGCAACAGCAATGGCATCATATTCAAACCCCTGATAAATTCCATTAACTTCAGGACATGCAAAAACAAGCATCTGTGATTTTCCAGGCAGTGCTGCATTCATTATAATATCATTTCTCTGAGTGATCTTATCATCAAGATTTCCCTGTAATCCAAGATACCCTGTCTCGCCTGTTATCGTTTTATAATTGCCATCAAACGATAAAAAATAGAAGCCAGAAAATCCTATTTCTTCCTGTACTTTATTGATGTAATCACAAATTTCATTTTCAGTCGAGGCCTTCTGTAGATATGCACTCCACATATGAAGATATGTCAAATTTTTATTGACAAGTTCATTTAATGCTTTATTTGACTGATGAAAGATCTCTGTCAAATGAGAAGTACTTTCCTGATACACAGTCTTCGACACAAACCTTGTATATTGGATTCCCACCATACTGATTCCAATTATTAAGACAATTGCTGCTGCAAATGCTCCCAATCTCGTTTTCATGAATTGTTTCTTTTTTCTGTATTTTATCTCATCCATCTACTTACCTCAAAGTGATATATGATTCTGGCTCTTCCAAAACAGCATCATCCCCTAAGACATAATTGATCCATGTATCCTTAACAAACGTGTCTCCACCTTCGAACATATCACCTTCTGATGAAAGAAATGGCTCCATATGTTTTTTTGTTGCCAGACACATCACTGTAAATGTATCATCATCTTTGATTGTCTTTCCGTCTTTTTTAATGCTAGTCAATGTATAGCCATCGCCATTTTCCTTAACCTCCATAGAAATGCCGCTGACAACTGGCAGTGAACCGCGGTTAAATGGAATAAATCCGCCCTCGCAGCCTTCCACAAAAGCTTTCAATAATTCTTTCAGCTTTACTCCTGTTATTTCGCATTTGTAAGAAAAAAGACTATTTGGCATGATCATGCTGGCTGCCATTTTTTTAGTATAGTCAGCCTGCAGCACATTTCCTGTAAAACTGTTTCCCGCTGCAATAAGCACATCTGTCCCGTAAATACCTCGCAGCGTATTTGCCATAACTGAATAAGCTTCATTTCCGCCATCAGCATGGAAATAATTTGAATATGTATTCTGCACTTTTAACACAACATCATCAGAAGCTGATTTTTCCTCTTTCAACTGATCATTGAAGGCCTGATATGCCTGTTTTGAATCATACTCACCTGCAATCATCTTAGAAACCACATCTTTAGAAATGGAAAAGAAATCATTTGAGGCAATGCGAATATACATATGGTTTTCTTCAATAACAGGCTTAATATCTTTTAAATACTCAGTAAGATAAAAATCAACCTTCTGACTGTAACTTAACATATCCTGACCATCGGCAATAATTAGATTTTGCGCTTCCTCTGACAGCATCTCTTTTAATACACTCATTGCTTTTTTGCGTCGTGAATCATCCTGTTCCAAATCCTTATTCAAGGCTATCTGAAAATATGGAGTTGTCATGATCCATTCTTCACCATCCTGATTAAAGAATGGTAAAAACGCTGTGTCGATGCCCTGATCCTGAAATGTCTTCACCATGGATGAACTGCCAAAATACATAGCAAGCTCTTCATTTTGATACATACTTATTACATCATCATAAGTAAGATCCAGATCATCTTGTCCCAATTTCACGTCATTAATAAACTGTTCCATATGCTCAAAAGCCTGCGGCCAAACAATATCATCCAGACCAACACGCTCTTTGTTGGCAGGATCACTATAAGCAGTACGCCACTTACGGCCATCCATAGATGTAAGCTCTGAAGCAGACAGTCCCTGCAGTGTTTCCATACATGTATAATCATAGTAATAATCTGCGGTAAATCCACGAACACCTGCTTCTTCAAATTTTTGGCACGCCAAAACAAAGCTGTCATAATCTGTTGGCAGCTCAATACCATACTTTTCAAACAATCCTTTGTTTACTACAAATCCATGTGCATCCGCACATACAGGAAGCCAGTTCACACTTCCATCCTCGTTCATGAAATTATTGAGATATGTATTATAGACAGCACCTGCCTCATTTGTTGTGGAAAGATCCATAAGACTATCCTTAAGCGGACTTGCATCATGAAGTGAAAAACGACAGCACGTAATAATATCAGGAAGTCCGCCATTTTCATCCAGAAACTTATAAAAATCCAAATCGTTATTGCCAACTACAAATTCAATATTCACATCTGGAAGCTGTGACTGAATATAAGGTGCATATTTATCATACAAATTTGTGGTCCATAAATACACCCTAATTGTTTCTGCCTCTTCTTTTTTTACACTCTTTTTCACACAGCTTGCTAAAAGTGCAATGCCCGTCAACAGCAGGAACAATATTACTTTTTTTCTTTTCAATTTTAAATCCCCCCTTATGGAAAATGTGTACCGCCACATAGTGCAGTACACATTTGGGGCAAGATACATACTGATTATATTCCCAAACGAGATAAATTACAAGCATTATATTTTCTAATCGATTAGGAGACGGCTTTTGCCGCCGACCTCCCATGCTGTGGATCTGCCCTTTATGGGTAGAAAAAGAGCCGCTACTTACCGTAACAGCTCCTTTACCATTTCTTAACATCCTATTTAATTTTCTACTTCTGGACAATTTGTCCAAAACTCAGCCATGTGTCATTGCGCCGAAGGTTTTGCCCCCCCACACACACACCGCTTTGAATGCTGTGGACTGTTTTAATCAGTGTCTTCATATCAACTGGCTTTGATACATGTGCATCCATTCCGGCATTTAGTGAGTTTTGAATATCCTCAGAGAAGGCATTTGCTGTCATCGCAATGATTGGAATTGTCTTTGCCAATGGATGTGTTCCGCTTCGAATTGCCTTCGTTGCCTCATATCCATTCATGATTGGCATCTGAACATCCATCAAGATCATATCAAATTCACCTGGCTTTGACTGTTCAAATCGTTCAACTACAACTTGTCCATTCTCACAAATCTCGCAGGATGCTCCTTCTATCTCAAGCAATTCAGACAAAATCTCAGCATTTAACTCATTGTCTTCTGCACACAAGAAATGCATTCCTTTTAAACCTGTATTCTCATCTAATTCAACCGTCTCAGGCTTTTCCTCTCGCTTTTCATTTCTTTCTGAAATTTTAAAATCCAGAACCACTACAAATTGCGTACCTTTTCCCTGAATACTGTCTACACTAATGCTTCCACCCATTAAATCAACAAGGCTTTTTACAATTGACATTCCAAGTCCGGTTCCCTGAATTGTATTGACTGTCGTTCTTTCTTCTCTGCTAAACGAATCATAAATTCGGCTTAAATATTCCGAACTCATTCCGATTCCATTGTCGCTGACGCGAAAACAAATTTTGGCATAGTTATGAGAAGTTTGTTTTAATTCATCCACATCTAAGCGAATCTGCCCTTTCGTCGGTGTATATTTGAAAGAATTTGAAAGCAAATTATTTAAAATTTGAAGAACGCGAACATTATCTCCAATCAGCCAGTTATGAGAGATCTGGTTTGTTGTAATCGAAAACTTTTGTTCTTTTGCATTCATCTGAGGACGAAAGCCCGCTTCCACCTGCTCTAAAAGTTCTTTTAAATCAAATTCAGCTGAATTTAAGACCAGCTTTCCGCTCTCAATCTTACTCATATCCAACACTTCATTGATTAGACCTAGCAGATGCTGACTGGAATTATTCACCTTCTTTGTATACTCTCGTATTTTCTCTGGTGACTCCGCGTCATGCTCAATAAGTGCCGTCATTCCAATGATCGCATTCATCGGTGTTCTGATATCATGTGACATATTGGCAAGAAAGTCACCCTTTGCTTTGCTTGCTGCTTTTGCTGCTGCAAGAGCCTCAGCAACTGTATTTTGCGCTTTCTCTAACTTTTGATTACTTTCCTTTAAGCTTGCGTTTACTTCCTTTAGCCGATTGTTTGCCTGTGCAAGCTTTTCCTCACTCTGTGTTTTTACTAACAGCAACTCCTGATTCTTACGGAACTTTATTACAAACAGTGCTGCAATAATGCAACACAAAATGAGTACGCTCATTATCAGAATGAATACGCGAATCATGGACTCAATCATACCTCGCGTGCTGGCAGCAACCTCATTTTCTGGCACAAAAATTAACATTGACCAGCTATAACCGGAAAGTTGCTTGAATACCATATAATAATTTGCCTTATTAACCGTAATATCAGAGCAGACAAAGCCTGTTTCCTGTGCTTCCTTTAAACAAGCATCGAAACTTCCCTTATGTGGATACACTTGTCTTTCTAATGAACGAAACAGATTTCTTCCTTGAAAATCAAGTTCTGTTAGCACTGTATCCTCAAACATTTTGCTTCCATTCTCATCAATTACATAAGTGGTATTCTGATTATGGAAAGCACTGCTTCGAAAGTAAGGTGCGATATCATCCATCTTTCGAAGCAGCATAAAATATGTGACATTGGTCCCTTCTATTTGTAATTGATTTTCCAGTTGATGGGCAAACACCATCTGATTCTCATTAGTAACCCAATCAGCAACCAAAAAACATTTTTGTTCTGATCCGTCCAACAGCTCAGTTGCACTGCTCCACCTGCCTTGTTGCCCCTCATGCGTGTAATAATATCCTTTGTCATCTAGTGCATAAAAAACAAGATTTTGCTTTGTTGAGCTTAAAGTTTCCTCACATTTTTTCAAAAAGTCTACAAGCTCCTGTTTCGTTGCAATTGATGCGTGATCACGAAGTTCCAACATATGATTCAAATAATCCCATTGGATATCCAACTGTACTGTCAGTTTTTCAAACAACTGACTCGTGATTTCTGTCAGCTGACTGTTTGCCTCCTGATACAGCTGCTCTTTCGTGTAGTGATTGAAAAACACAATTCCAACCACTAACGCAATCAATAGAAACAATGCCAATATACCGAACAATGCTCTACTTAAAAATAAACTCTTTTTTTGTCGTTCTTTTCCCATCTTTTTCTCCGAAAAGCCAATTGAAACACGCTTATTCTACAATCTGTACAAGATAATCATCCAATGTTGCAGACGAAAGCTCACCTACTTTTGTAAGATATTCTTTTGCCGCATCCAATCCAACAATTCCTGTATCCTGAAGATTTAAGCTTCCGCTTTCTTTCATTACTTTCGGAATACCACAAATCACAACTGTATATTCATTCTCGTCCTCTAATGCGCTTCCATCTTTTGTCATGAGTACATATGGATACGGCTGACCATTGCCGCGCAGATCGCATCCGTCCTTTGCCATCTGTTTTATCTGATTTCCAGTCAAAGTTGCTGTCTGTAATGTATCATACCATCCTGTCGGAAGGAAAATAGTAATATCTTCTTCGCTCATCTTACCCGGAAGGATCTGTCCATTTGCACCATATCCATTTTCAAGATTTGATAGCACTTCAGGTTGATAAATATTATAGGAAATCAGTGCTGCATCTGCACCTGTTGCTTCCAAAAAGATCTGACCGCTTAACTGCGCTGCCTGCTTCGTATCAAGTAGTTCTGTTGCTTCACCATAATAAGTCGTTCCGCTTTCCTTTTTCTGCTGTTGCACCTCATCTAATACGGCAACTGCCTCTTCTCCAGTCTGTTTTCCTTCTACCCAAGAGCGCACTGCCTCGCCAAACGAAACGCTGTACCCTTCCCATCCATTGTAAATCAATGGTGCCATGTAGCCATTGTTAATTTGTTGTATTGCATCGGCATATGGTGATTCTTCTGACACCTTATATCCTTTTATTGACCACATGCTGGTTATTACATCTCCTATTAAAGCGTTACATCCTTCATTTGTTGACATTACTTCCAAAACATGCATCGCATCTTCCAACTTCTGCTCATTTCCTTCTTGTTCCAGATCTTTGTTTAATCCGTACAAACGTGTATTGTTGGTAATATATACATTTTTGCTTCCATCTTCAGAAAGATACGGCATGAGCCCATATTGATCTCCACTTCCATCTTCATTCTGGGAGAATTTCTGCATTCCACCTAATAAAAAGGCAGTATTTCCTTCCTCAAAATGTGCTAACAGCTCACCATTTTCCACTATTCCATAATTTTCATTGATCATGCCACAGTCAATCCACTCTTGAAAATAGTCAATACTTGACTGCAAAGCTTCAGATGCTTTTACCTCACCATTTATAAATTGATTCTGCCATGCCTCTCCCTGAAGTGTATTGATAAATCCGGTAGAGGCTACATTAAAGAAATACTGGAACGGATAACCAGGCAAATTCATCAGACATGCGGAAACTTCAATTCCCTCTTTCTCTAATGCCGGAATTGTCTCATCTCTCAGCTGAGCAAAGCTGGTTGGCAGTTCAATATTTTTATTTTCTAAAAGTGTCTTATTGTAAATTATACCGCTAATTGAATAATCATATGGAAGCAGATAAATTGCACCATCCGCATCCAATTCATTCAAACGCACCTGATTATACATATCTGTAATTGCATACTGAGATAAATCAATCAAATGCTCCTTCTGCAATTCACTACTCCATATCTGCGTTGTACAATAAATATCTGGCATAATTCCTGTTTCCAGCTGTTTTTTCATATATGCCGTGGCGTTACGGCCTTTATATGGAATGATTTCAATATTGATTTCTGGATACTTTTCATGCACTAACTCTATTAACTGTGTATAATCACGGTTGGCATCCATGATTGTGATCGGCTCATGGTCTTCTGTTTCGTCAGCCCATCCTACAGTCGGAACACACAATGTCCCCATCATCGCTGTTAAAAGAACCGCAGCTTTCATTCTCTTCATAATAAAATTCTCCTTTCGTGTTTCTGATATTTATGATGCAGAAATATGTCAGCCTTTGCTAATCCTTTTACAACTTGACATACTCCCACGGTTAAAACCGTGGGATTCCTTAGATTCTGGCAGCATCATCCAACCCTATAGACTGAAATATAGCCACTGTGTTCAGGATTTATGCTGATGGGATTTCATACGTCGTGTACTACTTTCTCAGCAAAAGACCTATGCCGAAGCCTTATGTATGTTCTTAAAATCCAAAACATTGTCTCATCGACAATCCACTTTCCTTCATTTTTAAAATCAACTGATCCTGCATATCCGCAAAATATTCAAATTCATACTCACATTTTTCTCTGTCGGGATGTTTAAAATCCAAATCTGCATTTCGAATTAAAAATGCCGAATATAAATCTCTTTGTACCTTTCGCTTTCCAATCTCCTTTTCTCTTTGTGACAACGGAATCTTTTCATAAGTATCCGTTACATGGTTGTATTGGCTTGCCTTAAATTCCTTTGTATCTACTTCTGCATAGACACCTCCAACTGCCTCCGCTTTTCTTTTTAATTCAAGCAAAAATCTTGCAGGTGCACGACGGTTGATGGATCTTCCAAAACGTTTTTTTCGCTTATATTTCTGAATCACCTTTACAGTGCCATCTTTCTGCTTAACTTCTGTTTTCTTTTCCTGCCGTTTGGTTTCTTTTGCCCTCTTTTGAAGCGCTTGAAAGTGCATCTTTTCCACTGGAAAATACCTAGCAATTGTTATCAGCTTATTACACAGTTCTCGGTGACTGTCAACGATATAAGCATGCTTTTTTCGATACAATGATTTTAACAGTCGGCACATTTTTACATAGTTTTTGGAGTATTTCCATGGATCACGATTAGAACGATTGATAGTTCCATCTTCGTTATACTTATTTGGGTTACTGATTCTTCTGGAGCGATCCATCCTCTGAGAAATCTTTTGAATTTTTTTCTCATACTGGATTGCATTCGGAGCCAGTTCTTCCAATACACAGGCATCTTCTGAAACACCGGCTATTGTTGAAACACCCGGATCAATTCCCATTGTAGATGTTCCAATTGAAACTCTTGTCGGTGCAGCCCCACTTACAACAATCTCTGCATAGTATCGCCATCCACTAGAAAACATAAGCCGTTTTATATTACAATAACTGATTTTTCCTTTCAGTGATTCCCATACATAACTAAGACTATTTTCTGATTTTGGAAGATAACATTTTAGAGAAAGTCCAAGCCAATTGACATACATTGCATCCAGATCAAAACGGGCACCATTTTTATTTGACTTTCCACCAATCGTATCAAAGTCCATCAATTTCTTAAAATGAAGCTCTTTTCCATTTCCAAACAGACATCTCTCGACACCGC
>ERZ772854.112-NODE-112-length-98160-cov-7.943153_pt1 | contig 98160 bp, 53 predicted proteins | sample MGYA00580844_ERZ772854 | MGnify/ENA primary metagenome ERZ772854 (study PRJEB29015, sample SAMEA2737727) | human gut metagenome | biome: human gut; feature: human-associated habitat; material: faeces | place: China | collected 2012 ...
TGTTCCACGTGGCACCTTGCCCGCATTGAGCGGGAAACATGGTAGCCCGGTCGTGGCACAATCCGCGTATTCCCTCATTGGTAAAATCGACCGGAATACCCAGTCGTGTCTGTTCCACAAACCAGCGCTGAACGGTGTGGCGATTCTTCACACTGTTAGCATACGGATAGGAGATTTCAGAACCGAACTTACCCAGCCCGTTGGCCTGCTCATCGATATTTCCGATACCGTCTTTCCAGATTTCTGTCGACCATCCGTCGGTAGGCCATGCATCTTTCAGTACCCGTCCCGAACCGTAGAGAGTAGCCATCTGACAGGTCTTCTCCTCCAGTGTCATTTGCGAAAGCAAATCCGCAATACGGGCTTCGATAGGCGCGGAAGGATCTTCATATACATCCTTTACACCGTTCTTGTTGAAGTCAATCCAGGTCTTTTTGTATATATCCTTTGAGTTGTTGCCGGATTTCTTACCGGCAGGTTGGTTGCTTGCCGAAACGCTGCCGGTATAAACACTTCCGGCAGACAATAACAGGGCGAGACATAGTAATTTCTTCATATCTATTTTATTTCACTGTAAGTATAATGCTTTGCAGATCGGTATCTCTTGAAGAAGCTCCCACCATAATCTTGAAAGTTCCTTTTTCCACTCCATAGTGCATATTAGCGTCATAGTAAGACAGCATTTCGGGAGTGAGAGTAAATGAAACCTCTTTCGTTTCTCCTGCTTTCAAAGGTATGCGGGCAAAGTCCTTCAACTCCTTTACAGGGCGGGTAGCAGAACTGTATTCGTCGCGGATATAGAGCTGAACCGTTTCTTCACCATCCATTTTTCCGGTATTCGTGACATCTACAGTTACTTTCACGCTTTTGTCAGGAGTGGTCGTTGCTTCAGACAGTTTGAGGTTCTCATATTTATACGTCGTATAACTCAAACCGTAACCGAACTCGTACAAAGGTAATGAATTTCCTGTTGCATACGGAAACCAATGGTTGGTAAATTTATGATTGTACATACATTGAATCTGTCCGGTGCTTCTTGGAATCGTAATCGGCAGTTTACCGCTTGGGTTCACTTTTCCGTAAAGAATTTCCGCCAAAGCCTGCCCCCCGGCTACTCCCGGCTCCCATGCTTCGATGATACACGGCATATTTTCATCTATCCATTCGGTAGTCAGCGGACGGCCGTTGACAAGGATAACGACTGTCGGAACCCCCGTAGCAGCTACAGCCTCCACCAATTCCTGTTGACGTCCCGGCAAAGAAAGTTCATAACGGTCGCTGTTCTCTCCGCACGTCTTCTCGTTCCAATGGTAACGCATTGAGTTTTCTCCTACCACTAGAATCGCCAGATCGGAGTTGCGTGCCTGTTGCACTGCTTCCTTTATTTGATTGTCCGATAGCAAACGTACGTTCCAGCCGAGATCAAGGAAATTATAGTTCGTTTCGGGGCTGATAGCTTTCAGACCTTTCAATACGGTAGTAACATGTTCTTCCGGTTGTTCCATTGCCCAGTCACCTAAGATAGACTGATTGTTGGCATTATGTCCGGTAACAAACACTTTCTTATATTTCGAAGCATCCAATGGCAGCATATTACCTTCATTTTTCAACAGGACGATAGACTTCCGCGCTCCTTCCAGTGCAGTTTGTTGATGTTTCTCATTAAAGACAATTTTATCTTTCTTTTTCAGGTCGATAAACGGATTCTCGAACAATCCTAACCTGAATTTAACTTCCAGAATCTTAGAAACGGCAGCATCTATCTGCTTTTCAGGAATACTCCCTTCTTTCACACACTCAATGATAGCTTCGTAGAATTCCGGTCCATGCATGTGCATTCCCATTCCGGCATCTACACTGATCCGGTAAGCGTCTTTCAGCGTTTCAGCTACGTTGTGATAGTCGTGCATGCGCTCAATATCCATCCAGTCGCTGACAACAAAACCGTTAAACTTCCACTGATTGCGTAATACTTCCGTCATCAGATATTTGTTTCCGTGACAGGGAATCCCGTTCAACTCATTATGAGCCGTCATCACTGTAAATACACCCGCTTCCAGACAATCTTTGAAAGGCGGGAAGAATACCTCCTGCAACGTTCTTTCCGATAACTCGGCAGGAGCACCGTTGATTCCGTTGGCTGGCTGACTGCCACCTACGAGATGCTTTGCACAAGCAATTACTTTATCATTTCCCGTGAAATCCTTTGTCTGGAATCCGCGTACGGTAGCCGCCCCCATCTGCCCTACCAGATAGGGATCTTCGCCGAATGTTTCGCCCACACGTCCCCAGCGAGCGTCACGCGCCACTTCCACGTTCGGAGTAAACGTCCAGTGCATACCGCTGGCACGCATTTCAATAGCAGTCTCCCGTGACATCCGTTCTACCAGTGCAGGGTCGAAAGTAGCTGCCTGTCCGATAGGAGTGGGGTAAATGGTCGAACCACAATACAAGCCGTTTCCATGAATGGCGTCAATACCAATCAGGAGTGGAATTTTCAGGCGGCTTTGCTGTGCCAGCGATTGCAGATAGTTGGCTTCCTCGGCCTTTACCACGTGCAGGAACGAACCGATCATTCCTTTTTTTGTCATCTCTTCCACATCGGAAGAATGTAGATTGGGATAGAAGCCCTGCGAATGACTGTGTTTCAAGTCTTCGGCAGACATATCTTTTTCTGCTTTCTTCATGTGTTCCAATCCCACGTATTGACACATTTGGGCAACTTTTTCCTCCAATGTCATTTGAGACATCAGACTGGAGACACGTTCGGACACAGGCAGCGTAGGATCGGTGTAATCTTTGCTTTTATCCTGGCAAGCTAATGTGGAAATGCCGATAGCACAACAAATTCCCATAGCGATGAATGTTTGTCGCATATTTCTTTTTTAATTTGAATGATTATTGTTATCTGAGTGATTATTATTTAGTTAACAAATCCAGTACCTCCTGTTCAATCACATTTCCTTGTGAATCGCAGAAACCGAATCCTGCTTTATATTCCCAATAAGAGTAGGAGATGTGACGATCCTTCAAGATAGATACTACGTCCCGTATCCATTCCATTCTGTCGGCGGCCGGAGTCTTTTTGTAGCATCCGAATTCACCGCAGTAGAGTTGCACGCCGAGACTGCTGGCTTTCATCTCCGCTTTCAATACGAGTGACTCAAGCGTGGTTTTATCATACGTTCCCATATAAGGAGTCACCAGCTTTTGCATCGCTTCGGATAGTTGGTTGAAGTCCGCCTCTTCTATCAGTTCGCCCGGATAGTGAATGGGTACATTCAGGTCTTTTTCTTCCGTCCACTCGGCTTGGTAGTGCGTGAGGGGATGTGGGTTGTAGAAGTGGAAACTCAGGATGATATTCGGGTCACCGCTGGGAATAGTCAGTTCGTTGAAAGTGTTGACACTCTGCCAACGGTTGGAGCCGATGATGAGTTTACGTTCGGGTTCCGTTTGCCGGAGTTCACGAATCAGTTGGGCGGAAAGAGAGTTCCATTGTGAGGCGTAAGGGGCTACCGGTTCATTCAATAACTCGTAGGCAACGAGATCATTGGGATACTGGTTCAACTCTTCCGCCAGTGTTTTCCATAAGTCGAGATATTTATACTGGGCGTCTTTGTCTGTCCAGAGTTTGGGGACAACGGTGGTAGTTCCACTTTCAGGGTATATCTTGTTGTCGCCTGTTTTACTGTCGGAGAAGAATACATCGTCGAAATACATTGTTTCTCCTTCTTCCGGACGAAGAGCCACGCGACCGCAGTTTTTATTATAGTTGGATACATCTACAGCGATTTCTTCCCATTCATTTGCCGTAGTATTGGTATATCCGTAGTAACCGTCGTTCATATTGTTCTCGTCACTCAATACGACGGTTATAGTGCTTTTGGTGCTTTTGTATATTTTGGCACGCAGGTACTTAAACTGCATTTTGCCTGACCCGACAGGAATAATGGTAAAATCTTTTTTCTTGGCGTTCGACCAAGTATCCACTCCTGATTTTCGTACCACAGAGAACACCCTGTTGCTGGTGTTTATACCGCTTTTGCTGGGATTGTCCACGTTGTTCACCGTCACGCCGGAGCCATTGGCAAACCATCCCGCACATTTCATATCTTCAAATGTGTCGTAGAAACTCTCAATCGGATCGCCCGATGTAGTGACCGTTGTATTGAAGTTATGATCGCGCAATACGTGCAGGTCTACAATCACTTTCATTCCGGCATCCCGGCACCATCCTATGGCATTGTGCAACAGTGTGAATGCTTCCGGTATCTTCTGACCGTCTTCCGTGAAGAACAGTTTTTCGTCTATCGGCAGACGGATGTGGTCGAAACCATATCCGGCCAGCTTTTGCGCTTCGGCTTGTGAGAAGCCGTTGGCGGGGATGGCGTCTACCTGAGACAGCCAGTTACTGATATTCACCCCTTTGTTGATGTCAAAAGGAACATAGCTTTGCGGTTCTCCTCCGTTGCTGATTACTTCATCTTTTTCGGAACAGGAGGCTATCAGGCATGCAAACAGACAGGCCAGATAGATTATAAGTCTTTTTTTCATACAATTCTTGTTTTAATGGTTTACTCTGTTGCTTCGGTTACTTGGATAATAGCTTCACGGGTGGTTTCCTTAGTCGGAGTCTTTACAATCAGTTCGAGGTGGAAAGTGCCGATGGTCGAAGGAATGTACGTCAATCCTACTCCTTTATGAATTTCCCTTCCATCCAGATACCATGTCCCCTCGCATAGTTCGGCAGGAGTGTATTGTACATTGATGGAAAGCACCTGATTCAATGGAATACTGAATTTACCCAACGTACCATCCTCCTGTTTGTCCGGCCAGCGGCCTAATATGCGCGGATATTCGTCAGTGGTCAGTACCGGAGTGTCTATATCGTCGCTGCAACCACTCATGGCAAACAGAGATACCAGCAACGTGCATATAAATATTATTTTCTTCATAATCGTTTTTTCTTTTAGTGTTGATTATCTTAGGTTTATTTGTCCCACCATACCGGTGAATTCCAGTCGTCTTTGCCTCCCATAGCCTGGATGGCAGATTGATAACCCTCCGGATTGTACGAACTTTCAAAGAGCGGGTAGCAGAGACGCAGCGGTGTAGTCTGCGAATCAATCGTCACTGCCCCGTAGTGGGGAGAAGGAAGCAACACCGGAATGTCTGTTCTTCTCCAGTTGGCATATCCTTCGGGGATATTGTTGAAGTGCAGAATCCATAATTGGGTGTTGATAGCGGTAAGCTGTGCATCCAATCCGCTGGCAGGTAGTGAATTAGCCTGTAAATAGGTATCGATGACCTGATCGTCAAAAGTTTTGGCGCCGAATTTCTCCAGGAAATGGATGGCGGCGCGTACTCCGTTCTCATAATGAGTGGAAGCGTCGGCACCTGTTGTGATGTCTCCTGCCCAGCGGGCTTTTGCTTCCGCCAGTAATAATTCCGCTTCCGCGTATGTCATAATCACTCCGGGCATATCGCCTTTCAGGAAAATGTTGTTGAGCTGCGGACGGGTAGCTTTGTCCTGCCATTTATTAGTCAGTTTGCTCCAATAGCCCTCCGGCCATGTACCGTTGCTGTACCAGAAGTAACCCGGGTTGCAAGGCTGAAACTTGGCAGCTTCCGTATTCTGCATTTCCTCCGTCAGATCCACACGTCCGAATGGATTGTTTGCCGAACTTTCGTCATAGCAGCGTCCGAATACAAACTGCCGCGGGTCGGAAGTAGCGTCCAGTTGTTTCCAGAATGTGCTGCAGAGATAAGCTGTAGGATATGCTTCGCGACCTCTCCATAGTTGGGCGAGTCCGTTTCTGCGGAATTCGTTGGATGCCCAGTCCTGAATATCGGTGTAAGCAATCAGGGCATCGTCAGCGGCCGATTGCATTAGGCCGGCTTCCTGACCGACAGCTTTGATGGCTTCTGCTTTTGCCAGTTCCGGATCTGCGTTTACGATGCGCATTGCATAGCGCAGGTGCAGGGAGTTGGCAAAACGTTTCCATTTGTCGATATTCCCTTGAAAGATAATATCTCCTGTGACTTTGTCACCACTGGCGGTGAGAGCATCTGCCGCTTCGCCGAGTTCTTTCAGGAAATCCTTGTATATCAGTTCCTGTTTGTCGTAGGCAGGTTTTACGTTACCGGTGATAAAGCCTTTACCCGCTTCGAAGTAAGGGCAGTCGCCGTACATATCCGTCAGTATGGAGAAAAGATATACTTTATAAATGCGGGCAACGGAGTGAATGTTGACTTCCCGTTCGTTATCCTTGGTTTTGTCCAGAATGTCGACAATGTTCTTGATGAGTGCCGGGTACATCAGGTTCCATGTGTTTCCCATTTCCGCATCATTTTTGCGATACTGTCCGCCATAGTTGGTGGTGTTCCAGTCGCCCTGCATATATTGTGCAAAAGCAGCCAGATAGAATGGATAGGGCTGGCACATTTGCCAATGTCCCCATGTTTGCAACTGAATCATAGACAGTTGCTGGTTCGGGTCGGTAGAGGACGACTTGGAAGGGTCTGTATTCAGTTCCTCAAAGTCGGTGCAGGCTCCCAGCAGCAGACCGCATATACATAATATACCGAAGGTGATTTTATAGATTGTTTTCATGATTGCTTACTATTAGAATTTTACGTTAACATTGAAACCATAGCTTCTTCTGGATGGCAGCGAGCCGTATTCCAGTCCCATACCCGAGCCGTTGTTGTAGTTGGAGTCCGGGTCGATGTTCGGTACGTTCTTGTAGATGATGAACGGGTTACGTGCCACGAACGATACGGATACGGCATCAAACACTTTGCTGATCCATCTTTTGGGCAGGCGGTAAGCCAACGTAATTTCGCGCACCTTTACGTAAGAATTGTCGTAGATAAACGGAACCGGAGTCTGATCGGCTATATGTTTCCAATATACTTCGGGGTCGACAAACTTCTTGTTTTCCGCGAAACTTCCGTCAGGCATTTCTACCACGCCCTCTACTACGTAACCGCCTGTCGCTTCCCAATTGCTTTCTTTCACTCCGGCTTGCAGTCGTTGCTCTTCCGATTCATACCAGCCGTCGCGTCCTGCAAGAGTAGCTTTGTCTTTTCCGGTCATGTAAGAAGAACGGGCGGACATGGAATAGACATCGGCGCCTACCTTAATATCGAAGATGGCAGACAAGGAGATGTCGCGGTAAGTCAGGTTGGTGGTGATACCTCCTGTCCATTTCCAGGTGGCGTTGCCCAGTACTCGCAAGTCTTCCGTCACTTTCGGAAGTCCCGTAGAAGCATCTACGATAATCTGTCCGGCATCATTTCTAAGGAAGTCTTTGCCGAGGATGGAACCGTAGTTCTCCCCTTCTACGGCAGCTACCTTCACGTTAATCCAGCGTGCCGATTCCAATTCAAATTCTTTAATACCTGAAGCTAATCTTTTTACCTTATTACTATTCTTTGAGAAGTTGATATTCAAGTCCCATGAAAAATCTTTCGTCTGTATGGGGCGTGTGTTCAGTGCGATTTCCACTCCTTTGTTCTCTATTTCTCCAGCGTTAATCAGCATAGAGTTATAACCGGAAGTACCTGTGGTGTTGAGGCGCATAATCTGGTTACTACTTTTCTGGGTGTAGTAGGTGAAATCTAGTCCGATGCGGTTTTTCAGGAATTTCAGTTCCAGTCCCACTTCGGCAGAGTTGGTCTTGGTCGGTTTCAGGTCTTTGTTCGGAATCGTCGTATTGGCGATTTGAGACAGTGCGTACCCTGAATAGTTTTTGGGAGACAGTTCGTAGGACAGTCCCAATTGGTAAGGATCTGTGTCGCTACCTACCTGTGCCCATGAAACTCTCACTTTACCGTAAGGCAATAGCGTCGGATTGATCTTAAAGAATTCCGAGAATAGGAAACTTCCTGATACCGAGGGGTATAGATAAGTGTTGTTTCCCGATGGCAGAGTGGAAGAGTGGTCACCGCGCAGTGTGGCGTCGAGGTAGACGAAGTTGCCGTAAGCCAGGTTGATAGAACCATAGAGGGAGTTAATCTGCTTGCGATAGGTTCCTTCGGTGATCTCTTTGCTTGTGAAGCTTTGCAGAGCAATCACGTCACGCATCACCATTTCTTTGGCAGTCACAATCTGGGTTTTGTTGTCCACTTTGTAGAGGTTGCCGCCGATGGTTACTCCATAGTCGAATTTCTTATAACTGTTGTTGTAGATGGCCAGTGCTTCTACGTTATACATTCTGTTTCTGAAATCGCTGATTTGCAACTGTCCCTGTTCGAATCCCGGTGATGTAGGGGCAGCATACTCCTGAAAGTTCATAAAGTTGATGTCCGCACCACCGGTCACCTGAATCTTGAGGTGTTCGTTGACGTTGTAGCGTACCAGTGCCGAACCCATGAACTTATCTTTTCCCGATTCATTGGTCATTTCGTTGAGCACCCAGTAAGGGTTGAGGTTCCATACGTCCCGTCCGTTCCAGTCGTAGTAGTTGCCGTCGGCATCTTTGTAGTTGTCGCGCAGCCATTTCTGGTCGTAGGTCGTTGCCAGAGACATCAGGTTCTTGGCAGGGTTGGCACGGTGGTCAGACAGTGCGGGACGGTTCTTTACGTCTTCACGGGTGTAAGTCACCTTGAAGTCGAGGTCTACTTTCTTGTTGATGGTCGTGTTGGCACGCAGGTTCAACGTGTTACGGCTCATCTTCGTGTTGGGGAGAATGTCTTTGTTGCGCATGTCCGTATAAGTGGCGCGGATACCCGTGTCATCTTTCACGGTGCTGACAACGATGGTGTTGGTGGTGGTCATACCGGTTCTGAAGAAACCGTCGATATTATTGGGAATGACCACATACGGGCGGGTGACTCCGTCGAAATACGTCAGGTTCAGTCCCGGATCAATCTTCGGTCCCCAGTTCTTGTTGGAAGAATATTGGTCGTCTGTACCGTTGATACGTCCGCCGGTTCCCTGTCCGTAGACATACTGTACATCGTCCCACTTCGTCAATTGTTTTTCGAAAGTAGTGGTACTGTTCAGCTCCACTGCAAATTTCTTTTTGGTACTTGCCTTCTTGGTAGTGATAAGGATTACACCGTGAGAAGCGCGGCTACCGTACAAGGCAGATGCTGCCGGGCCTTTCAATACGGACATGCTTTCAATATCGTCCGGGTTGATGCTGGAGATACCGTCGCCGAGGTCATAACCTCCGTATTGTCCGGCACTTCCGTAGTTACTGTTGTCCAAAGGCACACCGTCTACTACATAGAGCGGCTGATTGTTGCCGGTCATCTCCGTGCTACCGCGGACGATCACTCTGGACGAACCGGAAGGACCGCCGGCAGTCTGGCTGATAACCAGTCCCGGAATCTTTCCTGCCAGCGAGTTGATGACATTGGTTTCTTTCGCTTTTTCAAGCTCTTCGCCTTTCACCTCACCGATGGAATAACCAAGCGCTTTCCGTTCCCGTTTGATACCCAGTGCGGTAACAACTACTTCATCGATGATTTTGCTGTCTTCTTTCAAGACGATTTTAAGATTAGATTGTCCTTTTACCTGTACTTCTTCTGAACGATAGCCCACATAACTTACTATTAATGCAGCGTTTCTGGAAGCGTCGATACTGAATTGACCGTTGAAGTCGGTAATCACTCCTTGGGAAGTTCCTTTGATGGCGATACTGGCTCCGATTAACGGTTCACCTTGTTCATCCGTAACAGTGCCTTTTACTTTGGTAGTTTGCTGTACAATTTGATGATTTACTTCATCTTCCGCATATCCATACATAGGTATGAATAGCAACAGGCAGAGAAATAGGGTTAACTGCTTTTTCATCTTAAATAGATTATTAGATTGTTGATTTACCTCGCAAATATAGGACGTAACCATGTCCTGACGGGTTTGAAAGCTATCGGAATAGGTTGAAAAACTATCGGATTTGCATTTTTTCGTCTTTTTATGCTGCAAGTATACAAAAAGAATCTGGTATTAAAGGATAGGGTAGCTGTTATAATAATGTTATAAACGGCTGTTTGGGTGCTGATGTATAGGGAAATAGATGTAATGAAGCAGGGAAGCATACCTTATCTCTCCTTTCTTTTTATATTAAGTAACCGGTCTTCTTACATTAGACTATCGGTATAGTTAGCTTCCCACAGCCGTGACGACTTCTCTCCACAGCCATGACGAGAAGCTACCACGGCTGTGGGAAGATCTCACCACGGCCGTGGTGAATGTACCATATCGGTAGTTTAACGGATAGATAACGAAGGGATAACAGATGTATGCCGGTTGTGTTTCCTATGTATATCGGTTGCATTTCTTATGTAATACAGGGGATCAGGACGAGACATAGGGTGAGGGTGTGAGGGTAAAAGTGATGCAAACTTTTATTTAGAGAAATTTGCTTGGAGATACTCCGAAATGCTTTTTAAATGCTGTACTAAAGTACTTGGAATCTGTGAAACCGACCAGGAGAGCGACATCCTGCACCGGAAGCCCTTGTTTTAGTAGGTTGGCAGCTTCTGTCATGCGCATGAGTTTTATAAATTCGTTAGGCGCCTGTCCTGTCAGAGCTTTCAGTTTTTCGTAGAATATCGTACGACTTAACGCCAGTTCGCGGGAGAGCTGGTTGATGGTGAAGTTCGGGTTTGCCAGATTTTCGGTAATGAGTCTTGTGCAACGTTCCAGAAACTCTTTGTCCATGGCAGATAAGAGGTTGGCACATTCCGTATCTTCTTTCTTTTCACTTGGTTCGGCAGCAGGGACGGAAGGAAGCGAATGAGAAAGAAAATACTGTCGCATAATCTTGCGGTTCTGTAATACTCCCTTTATTTTTGTCTTTAGGATTTCCGTATCGAAAGGCTTGGTCAGATAATCGTCCGCTCCGCTTTCCAATCCTTCGAGGATGGCGTCTTTCTCCGTTTTGGCAGTCAGCAAGATAACGGGGATATGCGAAGTGGTGAAGTCTGATTTGATCCGTCGACACAGTTCGTCTCCTTGAATCCCAGGCATCATGACGTCAGAGATTATCAAATCCACAGATTTATCTTGCAGATATTCCAGTGCGGATTCTCCGTCAGGCTTGTCGATGACGGTGTAGATGGAGGCAAACGTTTTTTTCAGGTAGAAACGCAGATCGTCGTTGTCCTCTACAATCAAGATTCGTTCTTTGGCAGTATGGGCTGTCTGGTTCGGCTCGTTTTCATCGTATCGGTCTGTATGCTGAACGGTTCCTGCTTCCCGGTCTGTATTTACCTCCGGTGATAGTTCGCTGCTATTGTCTTCTGTGGATATATCCGATAGGAAGGTAGATAGAGGAGAGGTTTTCCCCGACAGGATGTAGCGTGCTAGATGGCGGTTCCCTTTTCGGAAAGTGAGCAGGAAGGTGGAACCTTCGCCCTCGTTGCTGGTAAAGGAGATGTTTCCTTTATGTAGTTTCATCAGACGACGGGTCAGCAGTAGTCCGATGCCGCTTCCGGTTTCTTTGGAGTTGACGGCATTTTCGGCACGGTAGAAATTGGAGAAGATATACCGTTGTGCTTTACGCGGAATACCGATACCGCTGTCTTTGACTTCTACGGTTATCTTTTTATCATTCTGTTCTATTGTGATTGAAATAGTTCCGCCGACAGGGGTGTATTTCACTGCATTTGATAACAGGTTATCGAATATTTTGTCTGTTTTGTCTTTATCCATCCAAAGTGAGACGGGGGCTTCGGGCACTGATAATTCCATCCGGATTTTTTTGCTTTCGCAAAGGGACTGGAAGTTAAGCACTTTTTCCTGCAAGTATGATTTCAAATCGTACTCTGCAACCTGAAGTGTGAGATGTGTTGTGTCTATCTTCTGGAAGTCGAGTAGTTGCGTGATTAAGTTGTATAGCTTTTCGGTGTTCTTGCGGGCTATCTGGAGGTATCGTTTCCCTTCTCCGGACAGTCCGTCCTCCTTGCTTAAATCGCTAAGCGGAGCCATGATAAGCGTCACCGGAGTGCGAATGTCATGGGCGGTGTTGATAAAGAACTGTATCTTTTCGGAGAAGTGCTTTTTCTCCATCTTGTTGGCAAAGAAACGCCAGATGAAATAGGTGATGCCTGTCAGCAGGATGATGTATATCAGCCAGGCGATTGCTGTATTCCAGTAAGGCTGCGCAATGTGTATGCGGATGGTGTGCCCGTCCAGTTGCTGTCCGGCGTTTTTGCTCATGCTTTTTACGTGGAACGTATAATTGCCCGGAGGAATATTGGTATAACGGATGCTTAATTCGTTGGTAGGAGCACTCCAGTTTTGTTCGAAACCCTCCAGTAGGTAGCTGTAGTGGATGTCCTGTTGATACTGGTAAGAGACGGAGATAAAGGAAATGAGAAAAGAATTCTCGTTGTATTTCAACTCGATCGTTTTTCCTTCGTTCAGCATCCGGTTGAATTGAATCTTTTTCTCTTCGGTCTTTTCACGTGACTTTTGCGGAACTTCGAAGGAAGTGAACAACAAGGGGGCTTTGTAAAGAGGGCGGGTAAAGTTTTCCGGGTTGAAGCGCACGGCACCGTTGGTACTTCCGTAGACAAAGTCCCCGTTTCTTAGCCGGGTGTAGGACATGAAGTTAAATTCATTTGCCAGTCCGTCGAGGAAGCCGATGTTGGTTATTGCGGGAGAGGGGGAGGTGGTGATGTAAGCCAGTCCCTTGTCTGTACTAAGCCATAGGTGTCCTTTGTTGTCGGGAAGGATGCTATATATATAGTTGGAAGGAAGGCCGTTTGCTGTGGAGTAGGTGACGGCTTTGCCTGTTTTCAGGTCTAATAAGTTGATGCCTCCTCCGTCTGTTCCGAACCACACTTTGTCGGGGGTGGGGAAATACATGGAGTAGATGAAGCTGTTGCTCCGGGTGTCGGCATTGGATGGCGAGGTGAAATATTGTTTGAAATTGCCGGTTTGTTTGTTCAACAGGTAGAGCCCGTTGGCAGTGGCAAGGGCTATCGTGTCTTTGCCGACTGTGGTTATTGAGTTGATGAGCGTAATGCCGTAGGAAGCGAACTGTTCCGCTTTCCCTGCTTGAGACGGGGTATATCGGATGAGGTTGCCATATATACCGCCAAACCATAGATTCTTGTTGTTGTCTTCTACGATTGAGTAAATGTAGTTTGTTGTCAATGTGCCGGGACGTTCGGTGGTGAGATGCTGGCGGATGCCTGTATGTTTGTTGAGGCAGTAGACGCCTGTGCCGTAACCTCCGGTCCATACATTCCCGTTTTCATCGTTACAGAGAGTCAGGAATACGTTTTCTTTCAGGAAGTGTTTCCAGGTTCCGGACTTTAGCAGGTGTACACTGATTCCCTGGTTGGTGGCATACCATAAGTCGCCTTCATGATCTTCGAGGATAGCGTTGACGTGGTTGTTTATCAGTGATTGCGGGTTTTTGTATTCATGTTGGGTAAGTTCGAAGAGATATTTCTTTGGATTTGCGTAGGCTACACCTCCTGTATAACTGCCGATCCATAGATTGGAAGAACTGTCTTTGCAGAGGGCATAAATGCCGTTTCCTTTCAGTTCTCCTTCTTCTTCCAGGTTCGCATTGAGGAAGGACCAGGAGTAGCCGGCATCACGGGTGGCTGCATAGACACCTGCTCCGTCTACTCCCAATAATAATGTTTGTGGGTCGTAAGGGATGATGGAACGGTAGGGGAGGTGTGGCAGCTGGTTCAGTGATTCGTTCGACAGGAAATCTCCGGTATGGGTATCCTGCACTTTTACTCCGGAGTTGAAAGTTCCTATCCAGAGCAAGTGGGTTGCGGGATCGTAGAAAACGGACTGGATGTAACACTCGGGCAATAGGGTGGTAATTGCTCCATTCTGCTGGTTGCGTTTATACAATCCTTCGGTAGTGGCGATATACAGGGTTTCGTCGGATGGTGAGAAATGAATGGTGTTTATACATTTCTTTTCTAGTATATTCTCTATGTGCCGGTTGGTGCTGTCGTAGCAGAACAAACCGTTTTTCAGTCCGAACCAGAAGCAGTCGGATGAGTCGATAAAAAGATTGTTAAGAAAGATCCCTTTTTTCGTTAATTCCGCTACGTCAATCTCCAGTGTGAAAGCGTCGGAGATGGGATCATATTTGAATACTTTACCGGCACTTGTATATGCCCATAGCGTTTCGTGTGAGTCTTTTGTGAGGTAGATCATGCGCCCGGCTCCGTCAACGATGATGTCTTCCCCGAAAAGGCTGTAGTTTTTTACGGTTCTTCCGTTGAAGCAGTCTACCCCTGAACGTGTAGAAATCCAGATGAAGCCTTTCTTATCTTCGAGGATGGAGAATACGCGCTGGTTGCTTAATCCTTCCTTGGTTGTAAGGTATTGATAGGTAAAAGAGTGGCTGTTTACCTGCTTATCTGATTGTGCGAGAATGGGAAAAGCAGGTAACAGAAGGAAGATGGTCAACAGGTAAAGAGCTGGGAAACGTTTCATGGCTTTTCGTTGGCTCGCAAACCGAAGACTTTTCCCGTCATTTGCTCGATGGGCACTTGCCATACTTTGACATTGCGCACGGCAGGTTCGGAATAATTGAATTCACTATCCGTGTAATGACGCATGATAATATCCAATACCCGGCGTTTTTCATCCATATCTTCTATGAATGTCACTTTTCCACGGCACATGGCGCTTTCGGAACGCATACTGTAACTGCACGCTACTTTCTCGTGCTGATATACGAGTTTATGACCGATGCTGAAAGTGATGCATACATTATTATTATGTTCCAACATCTCCAACTTGCTGCCTTCGGGACCCGAATGAAGGTATAGGACGCCATTCTCATAACCGAAGTTCATCGGAACTACGTAGGGATTACCTTCTAAATCTGTGATACCTACAAAGCAGGCATCGCAATGGAGGATAATGGACTCGATTCGTTGTTTGTCTTCAATAATAAAAGTTTTCATAATTTATTTCTCAATTAATTCGAAGTCGAGCTGTTTCTTTTCCAGATTGGCACGTGCTACACGAACGGTAATGGCATCTCCTAAACTATATGTTCTGTTCTTGCGGCGTCCACGAAGGCAATAGTTCTTTTCGTCAAACTCATAATAATCGTCATCCAAGTCACGGACAGGGACGAGACCTTCGCATTTATTCTCGTTAAGTTCGACATACAGTCCCCACTCGGTTACTCCGGAGATGACACCATCGTAAATCTGTCCCAGACGTTCGCTCATGAATTCCACTTGTTTGTATTTGATGGAAGCACGTTCGGCGTTGGCTGCAATTTGTTCCATATTTGAGCTGTGATCACAAAGATCCTCGTATTTGGCCTCGGATACACTGCGCCCTCCATCCATATACTTCGTTACTAGACGGTGAACCATCATGTCCGGGAAACGGCGGATGGGTGAGGTGAAATGAGTATAATAATCGAATGCCAGCCCGTAGTGACCGATGTTATGTGTAGAATAACGGGCTTTTTGCATAGCACGGATAGACACGGTCTCAATCAGATTCTCTTCCTTCTTTCCATGTATATCATCCAACAAATGGTTAATGGATTTTGAAATATCTGTTTTTGTTCCGCTTGTACGTACCTTGTAGCCGAAGCGAGCGATGAATTGTGACAGATTCTCCAGTTTCTCCGGATCCGGCAGATCGTGGATACGGTAGGGCAGTACTTTAGGTTTTTTGTTTTTGGGTACACGTCCTATCTTCTCTGCTACGGTTTTGTTGGCAAGAAGCATAAATTCTTCTACCAGTTTATTGGCGTCTTTCGACTCTTTGAAATACACACTGATAGGTTTCCCTTTCTCGTCAATTTCGAATTTCACCTCGTAGCGGTCAAAATTGATTGCTCCCGCTGCGAACCGTTTTTCGCGGAGTGCTTTCGCGATGGTGTCCAGCATAAGTACTTCTTCTTTGTAGTCACCTTCTTTAGTTTCAATAATCTGCTGAGCCTCTTCGTAAGTGAAACGGCGGTCGGAATTGATGACTGTATGCGCAATGCGTGAGTCTTTGATTTCTCCTTTCTCGGTAATATCGAAAATCACGGAGAAAGCGAGTTTCTCTTCGTTCGGACGGAGTGAACAGATGAAGTTGCACAACCGTTCGGGGAGCATTGGGATGGTGCGGTCTACCAGATAAACGGAAGTGGCACGCTTTTCAGCTTCTTTGTCGATGATTCCTCCTTCTTTTACATAGTGTGTCACATCGGCGATGTGTACGCCTACTTCCCACAATCCGTTTTTGATGGAGCGGATGGAAAGCGCATCGTCGAAGTCCTTAGCATCTTTCGGGTCGATAGTGAAAGTTGTCACCTTGCGGAAGTCTTCACGCTTGGCTATCTCTTCGGGAGTGATTTCTGCCGGAATCTTATCGGCTGCTGTCTCTACTGCTTTCGGGTATACGTATGGTAAGCCGAATTCTGCGAGAATGGCGTGCATCTCAGTGGTATTGTCACCTGCTTTGCCCAATATGTCTATCACTTGTCCGATGGGATTCTTTGCCTTGTCAGGCCACTCTGTTATTTTCACGATCGCTTTATCTCCGGTTTTTCCGCCTTTCAGTTTATCTTTCGGAATAAATATGTCATTGGCAAGTGTACGGTTTTCCGTTACCAGAAATGCGTATGACTTGGCTACTTCCAATGTACCGACAAAAGTGTCGTTGGCACGTTCCAGTATTTCGATTACTTCCCCTTCTGCCTCCCTGTTCTTTCGTTTGGCATAAAATGTAATTTTTACCTTGTCATTGTTCATGGCATGGGCGGAATTGCGCTCTGCTACGAATACCGGTTCACCTCCTTCTTCGGGAATAAAGGAATTCTTTCCATTGCTTTTGCGTTGGAAGGTACCTATCATTTCTGTGCCGTGATTATTCAGACGGAACTTGCCCTTCTCAATTTCGGAGATATAATCGTCATCCAAAAGGTCATGTAATATATCGACGCATAGCATTTTCTGCGGATGGGTGGTAAGACGCAATTCCGAGAAAATGTATTTCATACTTAGAATTTCACTGGATTTGGCGTGGAAAAAGTCTATTAACAACGCTGCCAGCTCTTTTTTACTCATTCTCTTACCGGCCTTTTTCTCTTTCTTTTCTTTCTTTTTCGCCATAATATGTATTTTTATTGGTCATCATCTATTGATATGGCTACAAAGTAAATAAAAAAAACGGTAATAATACTATTATATTTATCGTATCTTTGTAACCGAAATTTTAATTGTATTTATATAGAGCCGAAAAGTAGGAATGGAGAGTATTTTAATTACGGGTGCAAGCGGTTTTATCGGGAGCTTCATTGTAGAAGAAGCGTTGAAACGAAAGTTTAGTGTGTGGGCGGGAGTTCGTCCTACCAGTAGCAGACAATATTTGAAGAATCGGAAAATACACTTTTTGGAACTGGACTTTGCACATCCTAATGAACTTCGTGCCCAACTCTCCGGTCATAAAGGGACATATAATAAGTTTGATTATATCGTTCATTGTGCCGGTGTTACGAAATGTTTCGACAAAAAATCTTTCGACTACGTGAACTATCTTCAGACAAAGTATTTTATTGATACGTTGAGGGAGTTGAATATGGTCCCGAAGCAATTTATATATATAAGTACGCTTAGTGTGTTCGGTCCTGTGCGCGAGACAGATTACACTCCGATAAAAGAGGACGATTCTCCCATGCCCAACACGGCTTATGGTTTCAGTAAGTTGAAGGCTGAATTATATATTCAAAGTATCCCCGGTTTTCCTTATGTCATTTATCGCCCTACGGGAGTGTATGGACCTCGTGAATCAGATTATTTCCTAATGGCTAAGTCCATTCAGAAGCATTTTGATTTTTCGGTTGGTTTCAAGCGGCAAGATCTGACTTTTGTCTATGTGAAAGACATTGTGCAGGCTATTTTCTTGGGTATAGAGAAAAGAGTCACCCGAAAGGCGTATTTTCTGACAGATGGGAAAGTCTATAAAAGCCGTGCGTTTTCGGACTTGATACAAAAAGAATTAGGGAATCCGTTTGTTCTTCATCTGAAATGTCCGTTAATTGTGCTAAAAGTTATATCTTTGCTCGCTGAATTTATTGCTACACGTTCCGGAAAGAGCAGTACACTAAATTCGGATAAATATAAGATAATGAAACAACGCAATTGGCAATGTGACATCATCCCGACAATTAATGAACTGGGATATGCGCCCGAATATGATTTGGAAAAGGGAGTCCATGAAACCATTGCCTGGTATAAAAACGAAGGATGGCTTTAGACTTATTTAAGCGAGTAGAAACCCGGAAAGGGTTGTTTGCTGTGGAGAAGATTACATTGATTTATAATCTGCTGACTTCCATATTGATTCTATTCCTGTTTCAGAGGATGGACCATCCATGGCATATGTTATTGGATAGAGCCATGATTGCTGCAATGACTTTCCTGTTGATGTATCTTTATCGGCTTGCCCCTTGTAAGTTCTCGGCGTTTGTGCGTATCGTCATTCAGATGAGCCTGCTTTCCTATTGGTATCCGGATACTTTTGAATTCAATCGCTTTTTTCCGAACCTGGACTATGTCTTTGCTACCATCGAACAGTTTATCTTCAGTGGACAACCTGCTATCTGGTTCTGCCATACGTTTCCTCATATTTTGGTCAGCGAAGCGTTTAATATGGGATATTTCTTCTATTATCCGATGATGCTGATTGTGGCGTTGTTTTATTTCATTTATAGGTTCGAATGGTTCGAAAAGATGTCCTTTGTACTGGTTACTTCTTTCTTTATATATTATTTGCTTTATATCTTTATCCCTGTGGCAGGCCCTCAGTTCTATTTTCCGGCTATCGGATTTGATAATGTGGCTAAGGGAGTTTTTCCTGCCATCGGTGACTATTTTAATTATCATCAGGAGTTGTTGCCCGGACCGGGATACCAGCACGGATTCTTTTATAGCCTGGTAGAAAGTTCCCAGCAAGTAGGTGAACGTCCCACAGCTGCTTTCCCAAGTTCACATGTCGGTATTTCTACTATCTTGATGATTATGGCTTGGCGCGGCAGTAAGAAGCTGTTCGCCTGTTTACTGCCTTTCTATTTGTTGCTCTGTGGGGCTACCGTATATATTCAAGCACATTACGTCATCGACGCTGTGGTAGGATTTTTCTCCGCATTCTTATTGTATGTAGTGGCAACCTGGATGTTTAAAAAGTGGTTTGCACAGCCGATGTTTAAATAGTAGCAAGTATCTCATCAAATATCCGAAAGAGCTCCTCCTTAGTTTCCGCCCGTAGCATGGCAATGCGTGTGTTGCGGAAATTGGGAATTCCTTTGAATAGGGGGCTGGCGGCCAGATGACGGCGTACGTGCAGGATACCTCTGCGTTCGTCCAGCAGATTGACACTGTCGACCACCTCCTGGCGTAGTACATCCATGCACCAGCCGAAACTGAGTGGTGGCAGTTCTTCACCGGTTTCCAGATAGTGTTTCACTTCCTTGAATATCCATGGACGTCCGAAGCTGGCACGCCCGATCATTACTGCATCTACTCCATAGCGGTCAAAGCACTCTTTGCAGCGTTGAGGCGTAGTCACGTCACCATTGCCGATAATAGGAATATGCATCCGTGGATTCTTCTTCACTTCACCTATCAGTGTCCAGTCGGCTTCTCCGGTATACATTTGTGCACGGGTACGGCCATGAATAGTCAATGCGGCAATGCCGCAATCTTGTAACTGTTCCGCTAAATCTACGATAATCTTATTATTGGCGTCCCATCCCAAACGGGTTTTCACAGTTACGGGAATCTTTACTGCATCTACTACGGCACGGGTAATCTCCAGCATTTTCGGAATATTCTGCAACATTCCTGCTCCTGCCCCTTTTCCGGCCACTCTTTTCACTGGACATCCGAAATTGATATCCAGAATGTCGGGCTGCGCTTCTTCCACAATTTTGGCTGCTTCTACCATTGTCTCCGTATCTTTTCCGTAGATCTGAATAGCGACAGGGCGTTCTTCATCACTGATACTGAGTTTTTGTGCGGCCTTGCTGACTGCACGTATCAGTGCGTCGCTTGATACAAACTCGGTGTATACCATGTCTGCTCCGAACTTCTTGCACATCAGGCGGAAAGCCGGATCAGTCACGTCTTCCATAGGAGCGAGCAGGATAGGGTATTTACCCAAATCTATGTGAGCTATCTTCATATATAAGTATTACTGCTTATTATTCGTTTTCTTATTGGTTGCTTTATATTTTTGTTTCGGATGATTGGGTACTCCGGGATATAAATATTCGATAGTTCTATTCTTTAGCATTCGTGGAATTATTTTATTGGCAATATAGTCAAAGGTTCTGTTTGTTCTTTTAGCGATTTCATCTAATGTGATGTAGTCTTCTGCAATGGATATTATTATGGATTGAAGTTCTTCGAATTTGAGTCTTTTTGAGCTTCCAACCTTTTCCTCCGGGCTTCCAACCTTCCTCTCCGGATCGTTGACATGATATTTTGTTCCCTTTCTGTTTCCTTCTGAAATAAGGAATCCTTGATTACAAAGCTTTTTCAGCATTTTTGTAATATCAGAACGGTGTTGCGGAATAACATATTGCAGTTGAGTATTATTAATCCCCCCCTCACTGTAACAAGTTACTAAGGCTGTCAACTCATCTTGCGTCAAGTTCTCAACCTTTCCATCAAACAACTCCTTTAGTTTAATTACAGCATCATCCGGCAATAAACTAATCATAGGCAGGGTTAGTTCCACCTTATCCGGTCGGCTGAATTCTTCAACATACGGTTTCTGCCAGTTTGCTTCCCTCCAACCTTTAATGATCTTATTCACTCCGCTTCCCGCTTTTTCGGAAAACCCGATTAGCATAAACATCTTCTGCAAGGCTTTATTGCGGCAGACGCTATCTCCTCCTAGATAATATTGAGCTTTGCTGACCAGCATTGTTCCGGGATTTTTAAATCGGTACTTATCTACCCATTGTTCGACAACAATATTGCCCTCCTCCGAGAAATCACAGTGGATAAGCGTATTGATAAAAGCTTCGCGCACAGCAATGTGCGTAGGTGTCTCATCAATACGTATTCCGTTTCTGATAAGGAAGGGCTTAGGCAGGGGAGCAGTTAGTTTGGGATGAACCTTGCGATAAAACTGAAAGAGATTGGCTTCCCAAGTTCCGTCCGGACAGATTCTATCCGTCCATCGAATATCGGAGTTTTCGTTAAGATGCTCTCTATAGTCGGGGAAATAATTGGGCGCACATTCGGGATCGGTAATACTTTCTGTCTTTCCAAACATCAGTATGCCTGCCAATGTGAAACCTTCTACTTTCGTACTCCTGTCCTTGCGATATGCTTCAAGTTTAGTCAGAAATTCAATATCATTTAAATTAAGCCATGGATGAGATGGTTTCAAATTGGCAAAAAGCTGTCTGTATTGAATCAATGTTTCCTTATCAATGTCTTCCATCGAGTAATTGGGCAGAATCCTAGAGTCACGGGGATGACTTTCGTCCGAATCGGCAATCATGCGTCTGACTTCTGCATCCGTACACTTATAATCTCCTTCATGGTTGCGTTTAAATGTATGCCCACCGAAAGGGTTTCTTGTCCTGTAGATAGGGCGCTGCCCACGGTTTGCACGGGGAACATAGATGAGAAGCAGATTTCTTTCTTTATAGCGACCTTCGTATAAGTCATTGTCGGAAAGCAGATTCTCATTTACGCAATCCGGATTATTAATTTGATTCCAGAAGTCTTTTTTGTATTGGCTGATTTGTTCTTTAGTCAGTCCTTCTATAATGAATTGCTGTTTATGCTCTTTCACACCAAGCACAATGACTCCCCCATCCGTATTGGCAAAAGAAGAATAAGTATCCCATAAGCTATTAGGAAGACCATCTTTGGCAACCTTGAATTCCAAATCTACAGCCTCCTCTTTTTGTATCAACGAGTCTATATAGTCGGTAAAATCCCACTCTTCCAGATTGTTGAGTACGATAGGTTTCTTATTTTCCATTTCTTCTTTCTGCTTTATTCTCTGCAAAAATACGGATAAATTCGTACCTTTGCATACTTCTATCATATTTAATGATTATCAGACAGTAAAATGAATATAAAAGATTTTGAAATAATGGCTCCTGTCGGTTCGCGCGAATCTCTTGCTGCGGCTATTCAGGCAGGTGCCGATTCTATCTATTTCGGTATAGAAAACCTGAATATGCGTGCCCGTTCGGCTAATACATTCACGATTGATGATTTGCGGGAAATAGCCCGTACGTGTGATGAGCACGGGATGAAGAGTTACCTGACGGTCAATACGATTATCTATGATAAAGATATCCCTCTGATGCATACCATTGTCGATGCGGCCAAAGAAGCAGGAATTTCTGCGGTAATTGCAGCTGATGTGGCAGTGATGAATTATGCCCGTCAGATAGGGCAGGAGGTGCATCTTTCCACCCAGTTGAATATCTCCAATGCGGAGGCTTTGAAATTCTACGCGCAATTTGCAGATGTGGTAGTATTGGCCCGTGAGTTGAATCTGGAACAGGTGGCCGAGATTTATCGTCAGATACAGGAAGAACATATCTGTGGTCCGAGCGGCGAACAACTTCGTATCGAGATGTTCTGCCATGGTGCGCTTTGTATGGCAGTATCGGGTAAATGCTATCTCTCTTTACATGAGATGAATCATTCTGCCAATCGCGGTGCTTGTATGCAGGTATGTCGCCGTTCTTACACGGTTCGTGATAAGGAAACGGATGTGGAGCTGGATATTGATAACGAATATATCATGTCTCCGAAAGACTTGAAGACCATCCATTTTATGAATAAAATGTTGGATGCCGGTGTACGTGTATTCAAGATTGAAGGCCGTGCCCGTGGACCTGAATATGTACGTACGGTGGTTGAATGTTACAAAGAAGCTATCAAGGCTTATTTGGATGGAACATTCACCGATGAAAAGATTGCGGCTTGGGATGAACGCCTGAAAACCGTATTCAACCGTGGCTTCTGGGATGGATATTACTTGGGACAGCGTTTGGGCGAATGGACCAGGAATTATGGTTCGGCAGCTACGGAACGTAAGATTTATGTAGGTAAAGGTATCAAATACTTCTCTAATATCGGAGTTTCCGAATTCCTGGTAGAAGCAGCTGAAGTAAGTGTAGGCGATAAGCTTCTCATTACAGGGCCGACTACCGGTGCCCTATTTATGACTTTGGAAGAAGCCCGTGTTGACTTGGAACCTGTGCAAACAGTGAAGAAAGGACAGCATTTCTCCATGAAATCGGATAAGATACGTCCCAGTGACAAGCTGTATAAACTGGTATCGACCGAAGAATTGAAGAAGTTCAAAGGACTCGATATTGAGCAAAAAAGAGGCTAACTGTTATTTCTCAACTTTTAATTCTCAATTTAAATGAACTATATCTATGAATTGGAAATGAAGGTGCGTGATTACGAATGTGACCTTCAAGGTATTGTCAATAATGCCAATTATCAGCACTATCTGGAACATACCCGTCACGAGTTTCTGACTTCGGTGGGTGTCAGTTTTTCTGCACTTCATGAGCAGGGAGTCGATCCGGTAGTGGCACGCATTAGTATGGCATTCAAGACTCCATTGAAAAGTGGAGATGAGTTTGTCTCGAAACTATATATGAAAAAGGAAGGTATCAAATATGTGTTTTATCAGGATATCTTCCGTAAGAATGATAATAAAGTAGTAGTGAAATCCACTGTTGAGACGGTATGTGTGGTAAACGGACGTTTAAGTGACAGCGAATTGTTCGATAATGTCTTTGCGCCCTACCTGAAATGAACAGCCCCGAAGAAGAACAAATTTATAGTATTGCTCTGACAATGGTGCCCGGTATCGGGCACATAGGAGCAAAACATTTGATAGATGGAATGGGTAATGCCGTTGATGTCTTCCGTCTGCGCAAAGAAATACCGGAACGTATTCCAGAAGTAAGTCAACGGGTGATAGAGGCATTGGATTGTCCGCAAGCTGTGCTCCGCGCCGAACAAGAATATGAATTTATCCGGAAGAATCGGATCTCCTGTCTGTCTTTTCATGATGAGGCTTATCCTTCCCGTTTGCGGGAATGTGAAGATGCTCCTGTTGTTCTTTTCTTTAAAGGAAATGCTGATCTAAATTCCCTTCATATCCTGAATATGGTAGGAACCCGTAATGCTACTGATTATGGGACACAAATCTGCGCCTCTTTTCTGCGGGATCTGAAAGCACTTTGTCCTGATGTACTTGTAGTTAGCGGCCTTGCTTATGGAATCGATATTCATGCGCATCGTGAAGCTTTGGCTAATGAATTACCTACAGTAGGTGTTTTAGCTCATGGGCTGGATCGTATTTATCCTCATGTCCATCGGAAAACAGCTGTTGACATGCTTGAAAAAGGGGGATTACTGACCGAATTTCTGTCCGGAACGAATCCCGATCGTCATAACTTTATCAGTCGAAACCGTATTGTTGCCGGCATGTGTGATGCTACCATCGTCATTGAGTCGGCAGAAAAGGGAGGTTCATTGATTACGGCCGAACTTGCTGAAGGTTATCATCGCGATTGTTTCGCTTTCCCAGGTCGCATGAGTGATGAATATTCAAAAGGATGCAATCGGTTGATTAGGGATAATAAAGCATCCCTGTTATTATCTGCCGAAGATTTTGTGCAGGCTATGGGCTGGAATATACCGATGACTCTTTCGGAAAAGGTAAGTGTGCAACGTAGTCTTTTTATCGAATTGTCTGAAGAAGAGCAGAAGATAGTTGCTATTTTGGAGAAACTGGGAAATCTGCAAATCAATTCTCTTGTGGTAGAAGCAGATATTCCCGTAAATAAGATGACTGCCCTACTGTTTGAACTGGAAATGAAAGGGGTGATTCGTGTATTGGCAGGAGGAATGTACCAATTATTGAATTAACTCACATGAACTAATCTCACATATAGACATAAAAAAAGGAGCAACGCCTTGCTCCAACCTTTGTTAACCTTAAATCTAATACTATGAAAAAAATCACACGACAAATGTAAGCTATCAACTTATTTTTTCCAAATAATTCTGTTGTATTTGTTTCTCTTTTAATTTCTTTCACTGATTTTCACTGTTATCGTGCACGACGCGCTTCTGTGGCACTTATTATTGTTCCTATTTACATAGATTAAGGGGAAATAGGTATATATCTTATAGTTGGTTTCGGATAACATTTTATTATGAATTAATAAAACATAGAAAATATGCCTGAAAACAGACTGGAAATCATCATCTCGTTGGTTTTAAAGGAACAACCTGTTGGTTTAAAACCAAGGCAGCCTTTCTTTAAAACCAACGAGGTGTTCCTTTAAAGGGAAAAACTGTTACTGTATTGTGCTGAATATTTGCGGTTTATATCTTTATTTTGCTAATGCAGTTTATCTGCTAAACAGGTTGGACTTCGGTGTATACATCTCCGGCCAAGGAATATTCTTTAAGCCGTCTCCGATATAGAAGCCCAAATGTGGTGGCTGATTATAACCTACATTTTGCCAAGCAATTCCCAAACGATACATAGGGTCGTGCATTAATGTATATAAGCGATGTTCGGTAGGGATAGTAGTAGTATAGATATGTAGTTTACTTGGGTCTTCAGCATCACAGAGAATGACCTCTTCTCTCCAGTCACCTAGAATATCCGCGCTTAGGTTCGGGACAGCTTTAGTACCGCTAGTATGTCGGGCGCCTGTAAAGGTACGTAGCGGTACAGGTCTTTGTCCGTTCCATTTGGTTATATTTGTTTTGTTCAGTATCTCGTCTTGCAAATCTCCATCCCAATAAATGCGGAAGCATATAGAAGGCTTTTGGTTTGAAATTTTCTTCCCTTTACAATTATAGACTCCCGGTGCATCGGCACTCCACATTTCAAATCCCCGGTGATTAGGATCAATGTCGGCAGCTAATCCTCGCCCGTTGTCTCCGCTAGTAGGTCCTCCCCAAAGGATTTCTCCGGTTCTGGCATCGTGTATTTCATAGCCATACTTTTCATATCCGACAGCTTCTTCGTGAACCTCCCATACTTGATAACCCGGACGGTCAGGGTTTAAATTGGCTACATGCATGGCATCCCCATGTCCCAATCCTGTGCGATACAATAAGGCCCCATCATGATTGATGACACATGAACCATAAATGATTTCATCGTATCCGTCGTCATCTACATCGGCTACTGACAGGTTATGATTTCCTTGCCCGTATGCTCCTTTTCCTTTCACGTCGGAAATGTGCGTCCAACGTTTTACTAATTCTCCTTTGATAAAGTCATAGGCTACTAAAGTTGTTTTATGATAATAACCACGACACATAACAATGCTAGGATGTACTCCGTCCAAATAAGCGACACAAGCAAGGAAACGGTCTGCGCGATTGCCGTATGTATCTCCCCACGAGCTAACTTCTCCTCTTGCCATCTCATAAGGTACAGTATGCAGTTCTTCTCCTGTTTCTCCGCTAAAGATAGTCAGATATTCGGGACCATTCAGTACATATCCACAAGACTCTTTAATCATTTCCAGATTCCGCCAGTCTTTATCCGGATTATCTGTTCCAAGAACAATCTTCTTTCTTTTTCCGTCAGTTGTTCCGGGGGCAGTCTTACAAATCAGTTCGGCTTTTCCGTCACCGTCGAAATCATACACCAAAAACTGGGTATAATGTGCACCTGCACGAATATTTTTTCCCAGGCTGATTCTCCACAAATGCTTACCATTTAACTTATAGGCATCCAGATAGACGGGGCCTGTAATCCCAGAACAAGCGTTATCTGTCTGGTTGGAAGGGTCCCATCTTACTATAATCTCATATTCTCCATCTCCGTCTAGGTCGCCTATGCTACAGTCTCCCGGAAGATATGTATATTCCTGCCCATTTGGATATTTCTTAACAGCCCCTCCGTTCGGACGGATAAAAGCGACGTATGGTGGAGTAACTCCTTTTTCAGGGCGATTTAGTTGTAGAGTCAGAAAATCTTCTTTCCAAGGCCTCACCTCTTTGGAAGTATCAGTCTCTTTTCCTTTCCTTACGGCCTTTACTACATATCTATCTTCCATACTACCTGATTTGTCAGTCAGGCAAGTTGCCTGTTTGGAAGATACGGACTTGAGGAATTTGTCATTTTTGTAAACATTAAAAGCCATATCTTTTTCGTTACCCAATACACGCCAACTGACGAAAATGCCGTTTTCGGTTTTCACAGCTACCAACCCTCTGTCCAAAGCTTCCATTTGTCTTTTCATTCCGTAAGCAGGATTTGTTATTCCTCCTGTAAGAATATTGAAAACAAAAAAAAAGAAAAGTATTATGTTCTTCATTTTGAAATTGTTTATTGTGATTGGTAGGCAAAGGACGAAGTTTTCTTTTTATTATTTATATACAGATATACTAAAGCATGGATAAATCTTAATTGTATTCTTGAATCCCGTTTCATTTCTGAAATTCTGAACCAGAGTGAATAAAATAGTACTAGAGTGCATTTTCTGCAAAAGCATTCGCCCTACATTTGTTGCAAACTAATTAATGTATCATTAAATTTATATTCATGAAAAGACTATTGCTTCTTGTTGCGACATTATTTGTCGGCTGGAACTATCTTTCCGCCCAGTCTCTTCCCGACCGGAAAGAGACATTAAAAACATTGATGAAAGTCAATGATTATTTTATGAAAAAGTATGCCGACTATACCCAGCCTAGTTACGTGGGCAAATTCAGACCCAGCAATATCTGGACCAGGGGAGTTTATTATGAGGGACTAATGGCTTTGCACACTATTTACCCGCGTTCGGATTATTATGACTATGCGTACAATTGGGCCGATTTTCATAAATGGGGGTTACGTGACGGAAATACAACCCGTAATGCAGACGACCATTGTTGCGGGCAAACCTATATTGAGTTGTACAGGATCTGTCCCGATCCGGTGAAGATTAAGAATATCAAGTCGACGATGGACATGCTGGTAAATACTCCTCAAGTGAACGACTGGACTTGGATTGACGCAATACAAATGGGGATGCCTGTTCTTGCCCAATTAGGCAGACTGACAGGCGAGCAGAAATACTACGATAAAATGTGGAGGATGTATTTTTGTTCCCGTAATGAAATAGGGAAAGGATTATTCAACAAAAAGGAAGGATTGTGGTGGAGAGATGCTAATTTTGTCCCGCCTTATAAAGAACCTAATGGAAAGAACTGCTTTTGGAGTAGGGGAAACGGTTGGGTGTATGCTGCATTGGTTAGAGTGTTGGGCGAGATTCCGGCTGATGAGGTTCACCGGGTAGATTATATAAATGATTTTTTGGCAATGAGTAAGGCTTTGAAGGCTTGCCAGCGTGCAGACGGATTCTGGAATGTAAGCTTGCATGATGAGTCTAATTATGGTGGTAAAGAAACGTCGGGTACTTCTTTATTTATATATGGCATGGCTTGGGGAGTGCGTAATGGTTTGTTGGACAAGAAAGAATATATGCCTGTCATTGTAAAAGCATGGAATGCTGTAGTGAAAGAAGCCGTACGTCCTAACGGATCTTTGGGATATGTGCAGGGGAGTGGAAAAGAACCGAAAGACAGCCAGCCGGTAACTTTCAAGAGTGTCCCTGATTTTGAAGATTACGGAGTGGGATGCTTCTTGTTGGCAGGCTCTGAGATATATAAGATAGATTGACAGGATAGTTAGAATGTTGGTTTTCAATAGGTATTAAATAACAAACGTTTATTAAGTTCGGAATTAACAAATAAATAAAATGAAAAACAGTAATAAATTATTTTTATTCGCAATACTACTACTGGCTGGTTGTACTAATACGCCCAAACCTGTAACAACAGATACTTTGGCTGACGCAGTGTTCGGCTTTGAGAATGTGCAGGATAGTGCCCGTACCAAGACATGGTGGTTTCATGGAGAAACAGAAACAACAAAAGAAGGAATCACTGCCGACCTTGAGGCATTCAAGCGCGCAGGAATCGGAGGAGTGGTTTATTACGACCAGACACACGGTCCGATGGATAACGCCCTGCCCGCTTTTTCTCCCGAGTGGTGGGAGATGTTAAGATTCTCGGCTAAAGAAGCCGAACGGCTCGGACTGACTTTTGAAGTGAACGTCTCGAATGGGTTTGTAGCAGGGGGACCTTGGATTACTTACGAGCACGGAATGAAATACTTGGCAGCTACTGAACGGAAATTACATGGCGGACAATATTTCGAGGGAAAGTTGGAGGTTCCAGCAAACCGATATAAGTATTCGCAGGACGTGGCTGTTATAGCTTTTCCGGCACCGGTCGGTGGTGGCATTTCTTCAGCAACCGAGAAAGTAACCTATTCATCGAATACCGGTGGAATCAATCTGGAGAACCTGTTTAATCCGAAATCATCGACAGTTGAACAAATACCCGTTCCCGGAGAAGGAAAATCCGTATATATCAATTTACAATTCGAGGATGAGTTCACAGCTCGCAGCATCAGTTACGAGGTACGCCCAAAAGGTAAAGCTACTACCAGTGCGAGCAATATTCCCGGTCCCCCGCAGGAAACTTTCTTCGGCACTGGTTACCGGGTCCTTCCCAAGTTGGGAGAGTTGGAAGTATCGGACGACGGGGTGAATTATACGCCTGTCTGTGATTTGCAGCCAATTTATCAGGCTCTTGGAGGTTGGCGTGTGAAGACTCTTTCATTTCCGGCCGTAACAGGGAAATATTTCCGTTTGAATCTGCACGACTGGTGGGAGAAAACAGACGCAAGTCCGGATATGCAACTGGCACGTGTAGTGTTACAGTCAACTGCAAAACTCGACCAGTATGAAGAAAAGGCAGGCTTTTATCCGGAATACATTGATAGTGACCATACTCCCGCTTACAGCGCTAAAGAGTCGATAGACGCTTCTCGTATTCTCAATATCAGTGATAAAATGGATGCGGAGGGTGTTCTCCGTTGGGACGTTCCCGAAGGAGACTGGATTATTATGCGCTTTGCTTATGTTCCTACAGGGGCGTCAATCAAACATGGTCGCCGGAATCTGATGGGGCGTGAGTGTGACAAACTTTCTGTTGCAGCCGCAGAACTTCAATGGAAAAATTATGTAGGTCCTATCCTCGACTCATTGAAAGTAGCTGGCATCCATAACCTTTCGGGGGTAGTAATGGACAGCCATGAAGCAGGTTCACAGAACTGGACGAATAATTTCATCGAAGAGTTTACTCGGAGACAGGGATATGATCCTACACTGTATCTTCCGGCAATGATGGGTTACATCATTAATGACCCACAAACTTCGAACGATTTCCTGTTTGATATCCGTCGGAATATTGCCGATATGGTCTCCGACAATTATTTTGGTACATTTGAACGGTTATGCAATGAAAACGGGCTGACATTGACAGCACAGGCAATCGGGAATGCCCTTTGCATCCCTGCCGATCCGATTCAGGCTAAAAGTAAAGTGACCAAACCACAGGGCGAGTTCTGGCCTATTCATCCTGATGGAATGTATGATATTAAAGAATGTTCTTCATCAGCACATCTGTACAATAAGCACACTGCATCCGCCGAAGCCTATACTGATGCGAAATACAGCCATTCGGCAGCCGATTTGAAAACACTGGCTGATTATGCTTTTGCCTGGGGAATCAATGAGCTTGTTATTTGTGCCTCGGCTTACCAGCCTTGGCAGGGCCGTTATCCGGGTAATACGGGTGGTGGAAGGCATTATTGTCTCAATCGTAATAATACGTGGTGGGAATATAGTGCTCCATTTTGGGATTATCAGGCACGGATTGCCTACGTTATGAGACAAGGGAAGCCTTCTATCGATTTATGTGTTTATCTGGGAGGAAATGCACCGGTTAAGATCTTAACTTATAAACTTCCGGATATTCCGGGCGGTTATGATTTTGACGCTTTCACATCTGATGCACTTCTTACCCGTATGTCTGCCAAAGGCAGTCGGATAATGCTTCCTGACGGAACAGGATATAATATGATGATTCTGCCTCGTGATGGAGATATTACATTGGAGGCCTTGCGGAAAATAGCAGGAATGGTTAAACAGGGAATACGGATTTACGGTCCTAAACCGACAGTGCATTTTGAATCTAACCGTGAGGCCGGCAAGAAAGAGGAATATACTCGTCTGGCTGATGAATTGTGGGGAGAAACGCCTGCCGCTCACGGCTCTAATCGGGTAGGGAAAGGGCTTGTTTACTGGGGAATGCCTTTGTCGGAAGCAATTGGTAAAGCAATTGTGACGCCGGACATTAAGATGCAAACAGGTAATACAAAAGACAATATGATTTATTTCGCCCATCGTAAACTGGTTGATGCGGATATTTATTTCATGGCTAACCGTAAGGATTTGGCGGAAGAGACTACTTTTACTTTCTCTGCTCATGGGAAATCTGCACAACTGTGGAATCCGGTGACGGGTAAACGTTATTCGCTTCGGATGAAGGAAAGCAATGATACCGGTACAAGTATTGACCTCTATATGGCTCCACGCGAAGCATTCTTTGTTGTTTTCACAGATAAGCAGGAAGAACTGCCGGCTATGGAATGGTATAAACCGACCAATCAAGCGGAAACAATAACAGGTGCCTGGGACGTATATTTCGATACAGCTTGGGGCGGACCGGGAAATGTGGTTTTCGATGAACTTTGTGATTGGACAACCAGTGCCGACCCGCGAATCAAGTATTATTCAGGTACGGCTGTGTATAAAAAGACAATACAAATTGAACCTGGAGACGATCGGATTTATCTTGATATGGGGAATCCGGGACTTATCGCACGTGTATTTGTTAATTCACAGGAAGCTGGTGTTGTGTGGTGTTCTCCATGGAATTTGGATATCACGAGATATCTGACTAACGGTGAAAATAATTTAGAAATACATGTGGCAAATTCACTGATGAACCGGATGATTTATGATGTCTCCTTACCCGAAGATAAAAGAATTACTTATGCTTATCCTATCATCGCTTCCAAAGATAGTCCTTTGGTGCCGTCAGGATTGAAAAAAGTAAGAATCGTAAGAGAAAATCACAATTAATAATTATATGCGAATCGGTGCCAATGACTGATTCGCATATTATATTTAAAAGTAATGTTTATGAGAAACATCTGTTTGAAGAAAAAATACATAATAACATTTATCTTATTTCTGACAGGCTGCTATCCGCTCATTGCACAAGAATGGCCCGCGATTCAACCCGAAGCCCGGCCTGCCACCCGCTGGTGGTGGATGGGGAGTGCAGTAGATGCGTCTAACCTGACTTATAATCTCGAAGAATATGCCAAAGCCGGTCTGGGAGGAGTGGAAATCACTCCAATCTATGGGGTACAGGGTAATGATGACAAAAACCTCTCTTTTCTTAGTCCTGAATGGATGAAGATGCTTCAGCATACCCAGAATGAAGGAAAACGGCTGGGAATAGAAATAGATATGAATACCGGGACCGGATGGCCGTTCGGCGGACCGGAAGTCAGCATAGAAGATGCAGCTACCAAAGCTATTTTCCAATCTTATCAGATAGAAGGAGGTACGTTTGTGAATCTTGACATTAGCATCAAAGATAAATGGCAGAAGCCGGTTGCTTATTTAAGCCGTATCATGGCTTATTCTGACAACAGACCTTGCCTCAATCTGACTGCTCAAGCAAGAGACGGCAAACTGCAATGGCAAGCTCCCGAGGGTAAATGGGAAATAATCGTGCTTTATGTGGGCAAGACTTTCCAGAAGGTGAAACGTGCTGCACCGGGTGGAGAGGGGTATGTCATGAATCATCTGGATAAAGATGCGGTAAAGCGTTATTTCTCTAAATTCGATAAGGCTTTTGCAGAAAACAGGATGACTTATCCGCATACATTCTTTAACGACTCGTATGAAGTATACGGTGCCGACTGGACTGCGGATTTTCTGGAACAGTTTGCCAAACGCCGTGGTTATAAACTCGAAAACTATTTCCGCGAGTTTCTGGATAAGAACCGTCCGGATATCACTGCCCGTATTGTGTCCGATTATCGGGAAACAATTTCTGAACTTGTCATCGAAAATTTCAGCCGGCAGTGGACTGCTTGGGCACATAGCCATGGAAGCATTACCCGTAATCAGGCGCATGGTTCGCCTGCCAATCTGATTGATACGTATGCTTCCGTTGACATCCCCGAGTGTGAAGGCTTCGGACTTTCCCAATTCCATATCAAAGGATTACGTCAGGACTCATTGACCCGCACCAATGATTCGGATTTGTCCATGTTGAAGTATGCTTCTTCTGCCGCACATATCGCCGGGAAACCGCTTACTTCTTCCGAAACATTCACGTGGCTCACCGACCATTTCCGTACCTCGCTTTCGCAATGCAAACCGGATATGGACTTGATGTTCCTGTCGGGCGTCAATCATATGTTCTTTCATGGCACGCCATATAGTCCCCGGGAAGCTAAATGGCCGGGTTGGAAGTTCTATGCTTCTGTCGATATGTCACCTACCAACAGCATTTGGAGAGATGCGTCCGCTTTTTTCGAGTATATTACACGCTGCCAGTCTTTTCTTCAGATGGGAGAACCGGACAATGATTTTCTGCTCTATCTTCCCTTATATGATATATGGCAGGAGCAACCTGGCCGTTTGCTGCTTTTCACCATTCATCACATGGCAAAACGTGCTCCGAAGTTTATCGAAACTGTTCATACTATCATGCAGAATGGATACGATGTCGATTATATATCCGATACTTTTATTCAGAGCACTCGTTGCCAGAATGGGAAACTGATAACTAAAGGAGGGGCGTCGTACAAAGCACTTATTATTCCAGGTGCAAAACTAATGCCGGAACGCGTACTTAAACATTTGTTGAAACTGGCCGGAGAGGGTGCTACCATTATTTTTATGGAGAATTATCCGGAAGATGTGCCGGGCTACAACCGATTGGAGAAACGCAGAAAAGATTTTGCGGAATTGAGAAAACAGCTTCCGGCTATTCCCTCTTTTGATGAAACCCTTTCTACGTCTTATCGCAAAGGAACAATTATTACCGGAAAAGACTATGAATCTACATTAGCTAAAAGTCATGTCCATCCCGAGGAAATGAAAGTTCATCATGGGCTGCAATATATCCGTCGTTCTAACGATGGTGGGTATCATTATTTTATTTCATCCTTGCAGGATAAAGGAGTCGATGACTGGGTGACATTAAGTGTTCCTGCCCGAGATGTGATGTTATTTAATCCGTTGACTGGGGAAAAGGGAAAAGCGCAAACCCGGATACAAAACAATCAAATACAAGTACGGTTGCAACTACATTCCGGAGAAAGTATTATTCTGCAAACTTTCAACCGAATACTGGACAAAGCGGGAAATTGGGACTACATTCGGGAACAACCTGTCAGTCTCAGCCTCGATTATGGCTGGAAGTTGCATTTCATAGAAAGCGCTCCTGTGATAGAAGGAGAATTTCCGATTGATACTCCTTCTTCCTGGACGGAAATCAACCATCCCAATGCTGCTATAACCATGGCAACCGGAGTTTATACCAATGAGGTAAATATCCCGCAACTGTCTGCTGATGATTGGATACTGGACTTGGGCGATGTGCGTGAAAGTGCCCGTGTACGTATCAACGGGCAAGAGGCAGGTGTAGCTTGGGCGGCACCTTTCCGGCTCAAAGTCGGTAAATGGCTGAAACCTGGAAGGAATCGTATCGAAATAGAAGTTACCAATTTGCCTGCCAACCGGATTAGTGATATGGACAGGCAAGGAGAAAACTGGCGTATTTTTAACGATATCAACATGGTAGCCTTGAATTATAGCAATAAGCTTTATGATGGTTGGCAACCGCTCCCTTCAGGGTTGAATGGAATAGTACGATTAGTTCCTGTTGATTATCAATAAGTACGTTCTAAATAGGTGTTGAATAAAATAGAATTCTTTTTATCACCTTTGTGTCATGTGACAGAAGTTCGTTTTTGTACTAAAAATCTAGTGTATTTTCGAACTTTTGTCCATACATCGGGATTTAAGTCCATTCAGATTTAAGGCAGAGCAGTTACTTTTGTGCAGAAATCATAAGCAACTTTGGCATGTTAAAGGGTTCTGATGTCAATAGGCTGCTTTTAGGATGAACTGACAGAACCCACCTTATTTTTTAATGATAAACAATGAAAAGCAAAGAAGTACTTGTTGTATGTTATGTAAGTTGATACCCTTATTTATCTTGTGTTTAATGACAATATCTGATATATTTGCACAAAATAAGAATGTAACAAGTACGGTTATTCCAAACAAGAATCATGTTGGACCGTATATTATGACTGATACTATTAGGAGAATTGATGCTCCGTTTAGTATGCCGCAATTGCGGCGGTTACAGTTTCCCGACCGTAGGGTGATAGTGAAGATGAAGAAAAGTGGTCCTTCTACTCAAAACATTCAGGATGCCATTGATAAATTGGCCGATAGCGGCGGTGGAACCGTGGTTATACCATGCGGTAGATGGAAAACCGGCAGAATCATCCTCAAGAGCAATATTAACCTTGAAATACAAGAGGGGGCAGAGTTGAAATTCAGCGGTTCTATTAAGGATTATTTACCTGCAGTTTTTACCCGTGACGAAGGCATTGAAATCTACTCTCTTGGTGCATTTATTTATGCCTGTAATGCAGAGAATATAGGTGTAACGGGAAAAGGACGTATCATAGGTCCTTCAACAGACTGTGAGATATTTCGTATCAACAAGGATAAAGCCTTGAATATAGAGGTTGTTGTTAATGACAAACCTTTGGAAGAGCGTATCTATGATGGTATCCAAAATGCGGAAGTCTTTTTACCGAAAACTATTGCTCCTATCAATTGCAAGAATGTGCTGATTGAGGGTGTTACTCTTGACCGTGGACTCTATTGGAATATTGTTCCGCAGTATTGTGAGAATGTCATTATTCGTGGCGTTACTGTCACAAGCTTTGGGCATGGCCGTACGGATGGCATTGATGTGGAGTCGAGTCGCAATGTGCTGATAGAATACTGTTCGCTCGATTGTCAGGATGATTGTTACACAATTAAGTCCGGGCGTGGCAAGGATGGTGTAAAGGTTGGACGTCCGTCGGAGAATATTGTCATCCGCTATTGCATCGCCAATCGTGGTGCCGGTGGTATCGTTTGCGGAACCGAGATAGCCGGTGGGGTTCGTAATGTATATATGCATGATTGTGTGTTCGATGGCACTGACCAGGCTTTTCGTTTCAAGACACTTCGTCCGCGTGGTGGTGGGGTGGAGAATGTTTATATAGAACGGGTTAGAGCTCGATTGAAGGGACCTGCTTTCTATTGCAATATGTTAGGTTCTATCAAATGGGGTGGAGATTTGGCCAAACGTTTTCCTGCACGTAAGATAGATGAATTTACTCCTGATTTTCGTAGGATCAGTATTAGCGACGTTATTATTGAGGATTGCACTTATCTGATCGATGTAGATGCACTGCCGGAACGGCCGCTCGCTAACGTTCAGATTAGCCATGTTACCGCTAAATGTAAAAGTTTAGGTAAAATGCGTGATGTATCATCGTTTACACTCAAGAATGCGCAGATCACAACGACCGATCCCATATTGAAAGTCGATGGCTGTAGTGGAGTGCGGCTACTTGATGTGAAGAATACAGAACCGGAACAGGCGATCCAGATTAATTATGAGGGTGAGAATCCGGATTCGGTATTAGTGCAGGATTATCCGTTGACTTACCATTCAATCAGACCCGGTCAGGTATGGCTTGACACTAACGGTAATCCTATTCAAGCGCATGGTTTCCAATTGTTAGAGAAAGATGGTATTTACTATTGGTATGGTGAAAACAAGGAGTATACCACATTGGGCAGTAACGTCTGGACGTATGGTATTCGTTGCTATCGTTCGCGTGATTTCTACAATTGGGAAGATTGTGGATTGATTATTAAACCTGATACGGTGAATCCGCTGTCTCCATTGCATTACTCGCAGACGCTCGACCGTCCTCACATTATATATAATGAGAAAACCGGTAAATATGTGTGCTGGATAAAGAGTATGGATACTGACGGATATTTCGTGATCCTTCAGGCGGATGATTTACTTGGTCCTTACGAATATGTACGTTCTCTGAAACCCGGAGGTTATGGTGTGGGTGATTTTGATATGTATGTTGACCCGGAGACAGGTAATGGTTACGTATGGTTTGAGCGACCTCATTGGGAGATGATATGTGCTCGGCTGACTGACGATTTCATGGATATTACCCCCGGTTATTCCAAACATTTCATCGGGCTACGTCCACCTTTCACTCGTGAAGCGCCTACCCATTTCGTATATGAGGGCACGCATTATCTCTTCACGTCAGGCACTACAGGGTATGTACCTAATTTATCACTGGTTTCATCGTTTGATGATTATCATGGGGACTATGTAGACCTTGGCAATCCGCATCCTGCTGATAAATTCCAGTCTTCGTTTTCTTCACAGATAACAGATGTTATCAAAATCCCCGGAAAGAATCTGTATGTGGCTTTGGCGGATCGTTGGTTGCCACAACTGACGAATACTGACATTCCGATGCGGACGGCCAGGAATAAAGAAAAGCATTATCTTGACCATCAGCCTTTTCCTAAAGATTTCAGTGAACCTAAGACCAAGGACAAGCGCAACCAGAAGCGTACCAAATGGGATACGACTTTTAATGCGACTTATGTATTTCTTCCTATTATATTTAAAGATGGTGTGCCTCAGATAGAATGGCTTGATGAATGGAAGATTGAAGATTATGAGAATTAAGTTTTGTTTAATTTATAATATGAATTTATGAAAAACATGTGTTTATGGGCGGCTATTTCTTTGATGTTTTTAGCCGCATGCGATAATGAAGACGAAGCAGTGAGCACAAATCCGATGGATTATCCGGCTGAAATTCATGGAGCAATAAAGGGTTATACTGCTGATGGGACTACCAGGACAGACGGTGCTGTTTGGGCTGAAGGAGCTGCAATCGGTGTGACTACGGCTGCCGGAATTTCCAAAATTTCTTATGTGATGACAGATGACCGCAATGTCAAATATGTGTATAATACTGAAAAAGCAACCTTTCAGGTAGCCAGCAAAGAAGGGGAAGACCACAATATTTATTTCAAAGGTCCCTATACGATGAACATGACAGCTTACGCACCTTATACTGGTGAAAGGGGGATATTGGCAGGAGTGATACAGGCTTCTACCACATCCGGTAAACAGGTTGGTGCGGCACGGGCTAGCATTGATTTCTTATATGCCGAAGGTGGCGGTTCACAGACTAATCCGAGAGTTGATTTTCAGTTTTTCCATAAGATGTCTCAATTGGTACTGAGTTTCAAAGCGGGTGGTGGACTTGAATTGGGCGATATTTCTTATACGTTGAAAAATATTATTTTAGACGGTTCTTTTGATACATCTGCCGGAAGTGTTGCTTTGGGTAAAACGGTAGGTAATATTGAGATGGCACTAGTGAAAAGTAATGAAATGAATTCTTCGGTCATTGTTTTCCCACAGAGACTGACTTCAAATCTTCTTCTCGAATTGGCTATGGGAGGTAAAACTTATGCCGAACCCATTGGAAATAGTATTGATTTAGCTTCCGGAAGCACGTATGTTTTTGATGTGACGATTGCTCCGCAGGCGATGACTATTAGTCCGGCGAAGATTGAGGATTGGATATGGGGCGAAAATAGCGACCATTATGTGATTGCCGGCGAAAGCGAATAAAGATAGTAAATGATAAATGAAAATATTATGAGAAAACAGAATGTATGGGCTTTGTGCCTGATAGGAATAGCCTGTCTGGTATCTTGCGATAATGAGCAAGAGTTCTCTGGAATGACGTCTGATTCTCCAATGAATCTGACTGCTGTGCAAGTGAAGCAATCGATACAGTCGCGTGCCAGTTCAGATAATCAGTGGACGGGTGATGGTACAGAGAATATTTCTGTCAGTGATGGGAGTAAGGTTGCTACTTATACAGTGATAAACGAGAGCGGAGAACTTCAATGTGCTGATGAAAATAACCAGCTTTACTGGGCATCAGCTACGGAAGAGCAGACAATAACTGCTTGGTATCCGGCCACTATGAATAATAAGTTATGGGAAAGTTGGACTGTCAAGAGTGACCAGTCGGGTGATGGTTATCAGCAGTCGGACTTTATGTATACCAGTGCAAAAGTAGCTTTGCAGGGAAACCATGTGTTACCTTTCCGGCATCAGACAGCCAAAGTGGTTGTGCATTTACTTAAAAATGAGGTGATGGCTGAAGAACTTGCCGGAGCGACGGTGATAATTAGGAACGTCGCTCTTCAAGGGAATGTGATGGGAGGGGCTTTGACTCGGAATGACCAAGTTGGAGTTGAGGATGTGACTCCTAAAGTTGTATCTCCTAAGAAAGACTATATGGCATCTTATGAAGCATTGTTGATACCGCAGTTGGTAAAGGACAAGGTATTTATTGAAATAAAAACGACCGGTGGTAAGTCTTTCACTTATAAGCCGAAAGGTGATGAGGGATTGCTTGAGGGGACATATCAAAATATATATTATGTGACGGTTGGTAAACCGGGCATTTCTGTTGTAGTCGAAAGAGGTGGCTTGCAATGGGGGCAGGAAGGGGATGACCAAATAGTTGATATGACCAAGGAATAAGAATCAACATGTTTTAGTAATCAGAAAAAGAATCATTATGAAATTCTATAAATACTTATCATTGGCTGTTTTGTTTGGCTTGACTTTAGCCGGCGGTGCTTGTTCACAAGAGGAAGAACATTTCCCCGACGTTAATGGAAATATGGTTATCAAAGTCTATGATGCTGGAATGGACGCTGTTGGCGGAACTTCAAGGGCTGTGACAGACGAAAATTATACTACTGCATTTGAAACCGGAGATTGCATCGGACTTTTTGCAATAAAAGAAGGGGCGATCTGGAATAATATAAATAATGTCAAGGTCACTTATACTGAAAATGAAACCTGGACTTCGGACATTGTGCTGCAATATGATGATGAACAGGAAGGAGTTGCTTATTATGCTTATTATCCTTATCAAGACGGCAAAACTTTCCAATCCGGTTTAATCGAAGAATTTTTTGCGAGAATGGCAGAAGAATGGGTTCCGGCAGCAGACCAATCGGATAAAGACAAATTCGCTGCTTCTGACTTGATGACAACCACCGAACCTGCCTCTGCCAGTCAAGAAGGAAGCGGACAGTTTACAATTCGTTTGGCTATGAAACATCGTATGGCTATGAGTGTGTTAGTGATGCCCGAAACGGAGTATAAATTTTCGGATGAAGCATTGAATGAGATTCCTTATATTGCCAAAGAGAGCGCATCCATGTTTTATATGTCTTCTGTAAGTAATGAGAATATAGTGAAGCCTTATTTGGCAACTGATGGGTCTTATCGCTTAATTATAAAACCGGTTGATGCAAACAAACTGATTGTTACTCAAGGTACTTACAGTGATAAGAAGTATGAATTTACAGCAACTGTAAATGAGGGGAAATACCAACGTTTCTTACTGGGTGGTGGAAAGAAAACTGTTGAACATGAATTGAAAGTGGGGGATTTCTATTGTTCGGATGGGAGCATCGTTTCAGGAGATGTGGCAGAAGTACCGGAGAATTGTGTAGGTATTGTCTATTATGTAGGAAATCCACAGCCCTCGGTATTGTATCCTGAGAAGGTAAGCACGGACGGTTCGCAACCTTTCGATGAGGCGCACGATGTTTTGAGACGTGAGCATCCTTCTTGTGTGCATGGACTGGTTTATGCATTAGATTATGCGAATGATGTTATCAAGCTTTTTGGAACTAAAGGAAACAAACCTGATATGGAGGGCATAGCTTCTTCTTATACAGGTTCATATTTATGTAAGAGTGGTAGCCGGGAACCACATTATAAAAGTATTTTGGGATATAATAATACAGAGGTTCTGAAGAAGCTTGCTAATTATGCAATTGAAAATAGTGCGGATTGGGATCTTGCGAATATGGTATCCTGCCTGGATTCATATAATAAACAGAAGGTACTTCCGTCAGGGTTGACTTCCGGATGGTATTTGCCCTCTATTGAAGAAATGCGGATGTTGATAAATGAGACTGAAACAATCAATGCTTCGATGGCAAAAGCAAATGGTTTGTCATTGTGGTATCTCAATGGGACAGAGGGGGCTAATGATCCGCGAGGTAGATTTAACGGATACTGGAGTTCATCATTACGTGCCGGTTATCTTTTCTATATGGTGAAAGATGGGAAAGAAGGTGATAGTATCAATGGATATGTTTGGAATCTGGGATATTTCCGTTTTTCTTTTGCCTTCTAAGAGTTTTAAAGCTTTTGTTTAACTTAATAATATAAGTAATGAGTGAATATTACATATTTAAGTGGTATGACCCTAAAAAGATCACGCAATACCTTTTGTTACTGGGGCTTGCCGCAGGTCTGATGCCGATGGAAAAAATACAGGCGGCTTCATCTGTCCAGTTGGTGCAACAGCAGACAGTGAATGTGAAAGGAACTGTACTTGATAGTCAGGGAGAGCCTATAATTGGGGCAAATGTGGTGGTAGATAAAAGTACCAAAGGAACTATTACGGATGTTGACGGGAATTTCCAGCTTTCTGTTCCGATGGGAACGAAATTAAAAATATCTTTTATCGGATATGAGACACAAACAGTAGTTGTGAAGAACGCTAAGATGAGTATCGTTTTGGCAGATGATTCAAATGTGTTGGATGAGGTTCAAATCGTAGCATATGGAGCACAAAAAAAGGTTACGGTAACAGGTGCGGTTTCCGGTGTTAAAGGAAGCGACTTGTTGAAAACGCCGACCGGTTCTGTAACAAATGTCCTGTCTGGACAGCTGACTGGTATCACTACGGTACAGTATTCCGGTGAACCGGGAGCGGATGTGGCGGAAATCTTTGTACGCGGACAGGGAACATGGAACAACTCGGCTCCGCTGATTCAGGTAGATGGCGTGGAACGTACTTTCAATGAGATCGACCCGAATGAGATTGAAAGCATTACGGTATTGAAAGATGCATCGGCTACTGCCGTATTCGGTGTGCGTGGTGCGAATGGCGTTGTATTGATTACCACCAGGCGAGGAGCAGAAGGAAAAGCGAAAATTTCATTCACGACTTCTGCCAGTGTATTGATGCCGACCAAGACGGCAGAGAAAGCCAATGCCTACCAGTATGCGGATTACTACAATCAGATGCAGCGCAATGACAATCCGAATGCGACTCCGATGTTCTCTTCAGAAGTTATGCAGAAGTTCAGAGACCATTCTGACCCGATTCGTTTCCCGGATGTAGATTGGGTGGATTATTGTTTGAAAAATGCGGCATTGCAAAGCCAGCATAATATCAATATCAGCGGTGGAACCAGTAATGTCCGTTACTTCGTGTCAGCAGGTGCTTATACTCAGGGAGGCCTGTTTAAGCAGTTCGATACGCCTCATGATGTGTCGTTTCAATACAAGCGTTTTAATTATCGTTCCAACTTGGATATAGATGTAACAAAAACGACAACTTTGTCATTTAATCTGGCAGGAAGTATTGATAATCAGAACCGGCCGTTTAGTGGAGGGGATACTGCCGATTTGGTACGTGATTTATATACCTCGACTCCGTTTTCCAGCCCGGGATTTGTTGACGGGAAATTAGTGCAAACATCAACGGATTATACAGATTTGGCATTACCTTTTACCGGAAGTACTGGTATGTCATATGTTTCACGCGGTTACCAGTCGAGAAGTAAAAATAAGTTGAGTGCAGACTTAATTTTGAAACAGAAACTGGATATGATTACCAAAGGATTGTCTTTCAATGCAAAAGGTTCTTATAACAGTGATTTTACTATTACAAAGAATGGGGAGCAGGATATTGCTACTTATACGCCTTGGGTATTGGCAGACGGGACATTAGGGTATCGTAAGACTAAGGATGCCGGACGTCTGACTTATAGTGAGAAATCGGGAAAAGGACGTAACTGGTATATGGAAGCAGGTTTGAACTACAATCGTTCTTTTGGCAAGCATAATGTGGGCGCATTGGTGCTGTACAATCAGTCTAAAACTTATTATCCATCGGTATATTCGGATATTCCATCAGGATATGTCGGTCTTGTAGGACGTCTGACCTATGACTGGAACACCCGCTATATGGCAGAATTTAATGTGGGTTACAACGGTTCTGAGAATTTTGCTCCGGACAAACGCTTTGGTACTTTTCCTGCAGGCTCTATTGGCTGGGTTGTCAGTGAAGAGAAGTTTTGGAATCCTATCAAAAAAGTTATCAATTATATGAAGTTGCGTGTGTCTATGGGACTTGTCGGTAATGATAAGGCAGGAAATTCCCGTTTCTTATACACATCTGATCCTTATTCTGTGGATGATGCACTTCCTGCAGGTGGCGGAAAATTCGGACATGGATACTTTTTTGGAATTGAGAACTCTACCGCTTCCATGGGAGCTTTTGAGAAAGCCAAAAATAATCAAAATGTGACTTGGGAAAAGGCGTTCAAGCAAAACTATGGAGTAGACTTTACTTTAATGGACGAACGATTGAATGTGAACGTTGATTATTACAAGGAAAAACGCCGGGATATTTTGTTGCGTGACTACACGGCGGCAGGGATACTTGGGTTTATTACTCCTTATTATAATATGGGCCGTGTGAACAGTTGGGGATGGGAACTATCCATGAAATGGGATGATAAGATAGGTGATAAATTCCGTTATTGGGTTGGACTGAATCTATCTAATAATGAAAATAAGATTATTGAAAAGAAAGAGGCTCCACTGAATAATGATTATCAGTATGAAAAAGGGCATCGTATCGGAGCGCGTTCCTTGTATAAGTTCTGGCGTTATTATGACGAAGGGACTCCTGCTCTGTACGAACAGACCTTTGGAAAACCTTTTCCCGACCACAAAACCGATTTGCAGCCTGGAGACTGTGTCTATGTTGACTTGGATGGAAATGGTGTAATTGACTCTAATGATATGACTCGTGAGCTGGGTTATACGGATGATCCGGAATATATTGCCGGATTAAACTTGGGATTTAGTTGGAAAAATATAGAATTCAGTATGCAATGGACAGGAGGCTGGAATGTAAGCCGTATGTTGGACGAAGGCTTCCGTACTCCGTTCACGAGTAATGCGGATACAACAACCGGTGGCTTATTGTTATATCAGTATGAGAGTACCTGGACGCCGCAGAATCCATCACAGAGCGCAGCTTATCCGCGTGCTACATGGGCGAATGCCAAAAATAATTATGCTGATTCAGGTTTATATGAAGTCAATTCCAGTTATTTGCGCTTGAAAACCTTGCAGGTTGCATATAATTTTCAGTTTCCTTTGATGAAAAAGTTGAAGATGAACACTTGTCAGTTAACGTTTAGCGGATACAACTTGCTTACGTTTACCGGATTTAAATGGGGAGATCCGGAATCAAAAGTAGCCGGTGCACCTACTTATCCATTGACGAAGACTTATTCTTTGAGTTTGAAATTAGGATTTTAATCGGTAGAAGTTATGAAAATGAAGATACGAAATAAGATAATGGTTCCGGTGTTAGTCGGGATGATAATGGCAGTTCCTTTTTCATCCTGTACGGATGAATGGAAGTTTGGAAATTCTTTTCTGGAAAAAGCGCCGGGCGGACAGTCCACTAAAGATACGGTTTTCAATAGTGCGAAATATACGCGTGAGTTTTTGACAGGCATTTATGCCTTGCAGTATTACGGGCTTCCCTATGATAATGTTTTCTCGCAGATTCCTTATCCGAATGATACGTATATAGGTAAGTTTGATGTTTTGTCGGACTGCTGGCATAATCATTGGGCGAATAGTGCCTTGACAAAAGTGTATTATTCGGGCACACATTCGGCTAATTATGATGCGCATCAAGAGAAGTTCGATTTTTTGAGAAGTAATGTATGGGAAGCGGTTCGTGCAGGTTGGCTGCTGATTGAGAACATTGATAGAGTGCCCGATTTGTCGGAACAGGAGAAAAAGCGGATGGTTGCCGAAGCGAAGTGTATTATTGCTGCCCGTTATTTTGATACATTCCGTCATTATGGTGGACTGCCTATTATTCGCTCTTCGTTTGAGGGGACAAGTAATGATATACCACGTGGTACAGTAGAAGAAACAGTGAACTTTATGATTCAACTACTGGATGAGGCTAAAAATGATTTGCCCTGGGTTTATGAAGATATGCAGAATGATGCCGGGCGTTGGACGAAGGCCGGAGCGATTGGGGTAAAGTGTAAAATTTGGAATTTTGCTGCTTCTCCTTTGTTCAATGATAACGAGGCTTATTATCCGGGAGCTACGAGCTTGGCAATTTGGTATGGTGGTCGTAAACCGGAGCTTTGGGATAATTGTCTGGAAGCCTGTGAGGAATTTTTTAGGGAATGGAATAACACCTATTATCAGTTGGAACGAGCTACAGGGAGTCGCCCTGAAGATTATCGGCTAGCTTATCGTAAAGGATATTCTACCCACGGAAGGGAAATGATTCATTCAACCCGTGTGTACGATAAAGTTGGTAGAAAGTATAATTGGTGGTATTGGCAAAATGACGACGTCCGTCGATTGAATTATACGCCGACACAGGAATACGTAGAAATGTTCCCGTGGAAGGATGGAAAACCGTTCAATTGGGAGGAATCGAAAAATGCCGGAAAGTTGGATGAGATGTTTGCTAAGGGAACGGTTGCAGCGGGTGTAGAGTTGACTCGTGACCCTCGTTTGTATGAGTCGGTGATTGTTAATGGAATGCCGAAGCAAATGGATTGGAATACAGGTAATATGTCGGGAACTAGTTATGAGTTATGGAGAGGGGGGACGGATGCCAAAACCGACCCTGCCAACGAGGACGGGAAATATGCTACCGGCTATGCAAATAATAAATTCTATATGGGCACAGATTATGATGGGAAGTATGCTTTATGGTCATATTTGCGTTTGCCGGAGATTTACTTGATTTATGCGGAAGCGATTGTACAAACTGGTGGAAGCCATTCTGACGCGATTGACAAAGTAGATGAGATTCGCAAACGTGTCGGTTTGGAGGGATTGGAGAAATGTAATCCTGATAAAGATTTGAATTCTAAAGAGGTCTTGTTGAATGAGATTCTGCGGGAACGTGTCTGTGAGTTAGGAATGGAGGATGCCCGCTTTTTCGACATGATTCGCTATAAGATGAAAACACGTTTTGAAACTCCTTTACATGGTTTGCATATCTACCGTTTGAATGCGAATGGTGAGCGTATTCTTACTTCTTGTCCTTGGTTTGGCGGAGATAAGGCGAATGGAGTGGTTCAACCTACGCATTTTGATTATGAGAAATTCCCTTTGACAAATGTGGAACGTTATTGGTGGAAGAATGGTTTTGACCCGAAATGGTACTTGTCTCCATTCCCGCAGGCAGAAGTGAACAAGGGCTATGGACTGGAACAAAATCCGGGATGGTAATTGGCGTGACGTGATTGATTCTACTAACAATTGAAAAAGAACGAATTTATGAAAAAGAAAATATGGATAATAACTTTGTTGGTATTCGGGGGAGTTTGCGGACATGCTCAAGAGACTGATAAAGTAAAAACGGTTAATATCGCCGGTATTGATCAGGATGTCAAGGAATCCACAGCTTCAATATCACTTATCTCCGGTGAAAATTTGACAAAACGGAGCGCAAAAAATGTCACCAATTCTTTATTTGGTTATGGATTGGGGTTGACTGCATTACAAAATTCAGGTTCCTATTCTTCGCAGGAACCGACGCTGTATATTCGTGGATTGCAGACCTTGTCAAGTAGTACGCCGTTGATGTTGGTGGACGGTATCGAACGTGATATCACGTTGGTTACTTCGGAAGAAGTGGAATCCGTGCAGATATTGAAAGACGCGGCTGCTGTGGCTCTTTACGGATATAAGGGGGCGAACGGGGTAATCAATATTATTACTAAACGTGGTAAGTATAATACGAAAGAAATTAAATTTACTTTTGACCACCTTATTAATTGGGAAGTCCGCCGTCCGGAATTTGCGAATGCTTATACGTATGCAAGCGCTATTAATGAGGCTTATGCAAATGACGGTATCCGTAAGCCACGTTATCACGAATATGAGATGAATGCATTCAAGACTGGTGCTTATCCGCAATATTATCCGAATGTAAATTGGGTGGACGAGGTCTTCAAGGATGCGGCCGCAACGAATATTGCTAATATGAGTTTACGGGGAGGCGGTTCGAAGTTCCGTTATTTTGCGATGTTCAACTGGGTGACGGATAATGGGTTTATTGCTAATGCAAAAGCAAATGACGGTTATTCTACTCAAAACAAGTCCTCGAAGGCTAATTTACGTACGAATCTGGATATCGATTTGACGCCTTCGACAAAGATGACATTGAATTTATTAGGAACATTGGCAGAGACGAACAAACCGGGTGATTCAGCTGATTTGTGGTCTATGATTTACAGTCTGCCCGCAACTGCTTTTCCTGTAAAAACGGAAAACGGCTTGTGGGGCGGTAATACCACTTGGGATGGAACAAAAAATCCGGTGGCACAATCACAGGCCGCTGCTTATACCAAAGGACACAACCGTTCGTTGTATGCCGATATGACGTTGAAGCAGGATTTATCATCCATTTTGCCGGGATTGGGAGCAGGTTTTATGCTGGCTTATGATAACTGGGCTTCGTATGTGGAGAATCACTCCAAGACGTATCGGTATGGAAGTGACAATGTGCAATGGAAGAGTGGTAAGCCTGTTTTCGTTTCCCAATATACGGCAGGAACGGAGAGTGAAATGAATACAGGTTCGGAACTTTCTGCCTGGAAACGTAATTTCAATATGGCTCTTGCGGTGGATTACAAGTTTGAAAATGAGATTCATTCTGTTTATACACAGTTGAAATGGAATCATGAATATCGCAATATCAACGGAGTGAATAACACGTGGTTCCGTGAAAACTTTACTTCTTATACACATTATGGCTTTAAGGGACGTTATTATGCAGATTTGAGCATGGCTGTTTCTTCTTCCAATAAGTTGGCGCCCGGACATAAGTGGGCTTTCTCACCGACACTTTCTCTGGCATGGGCTATTTCGAAGGAGAAATTTATGGAAGGAGTAGAATTTGTAGATTTCTTGAAATTACGTGCTTCGGTAGGTATAATAAATATTGATAATATCCCGGAAGAAGCTTATTGGCAGGAAATTTATACGGGAGGCAGTTTATACAATTTCAACAGTAGTTATTCTTCGTCTTTGGGAAGCTGGAAACTAAGCAAACTGGCTGCTGAAAATTCTACGCATGAGAAGGCTTACAAATATAATGCAGGTATTGATGCAACTCTTTTTGGAGGACTTAATCTCACTTTGGAAGGATATTATCAGAGAAGAAGTGATATATGGGTTGCCACTAAAGGAAAATATTCTTCTGTTATCGGTTTTGACGCGCCTTATGAAAATGGGGGCATTGTGGATAGCTGGGGTATGGAAATCGGTGCCAACTATCTGAAAACAATCGGTAATGTTACTTTCAATGTCGGAGGAAACTTCACGTTAGCAAAGAATAAGATTGTGGAACAGTATGAGGCTCCGCAACTGTATGATAACTTGGTGACGACTGGTGGTTCATTAAATCAGTTGATGGGCTTGCAAGCAATCGGCCTTTTCAAAGATCAGAAGGATATTGATGAAAGCCCGAGACAAACCTTTAGTACGGTAAAACCGGGTGATATTAAATATCGTGATGTAAACGGAGACAAGAAAATTGACGCCAATGATAAAACAGCTATCGGTTACAGTACCGTGGCTCCTGAAATCTATTATTCATTCAATGTAGGAGCTGAGTGGAAAGGGTTGGGATTCAATGCTTTATTTCAAGGAACGGGACATTATTCCGCCATGCTGAATACGCAGAGTGTGTATTGGCCATTAGTGAATAATACGACAATTTCGCAGCATTACTATGAGAATCGTTGGACACCTGAAACACCGGATGCAAAATATCCGAGATTGACTAGTCAGAGTAATAATAATAATTTTCAGAACAATACGTTGTGGCTTGCCGACCGTTCGTTCTTGAAATTGCGTAATGTGGAAATCTATTACAAACTTCCAGATAATTGGATGAAACGTACCAAGATTATGAACAATGCGAGAATCTATGTACGTGGTAATGACTTACTGTGCTTTGATCATATCAAGATTGCCGATCCTGAATCGTATGGAGTGAAGAATCCGTTGACACGCAGTGTGGTCGCCGGACTGACTATTGGTTTTTAAGTTGTAATTAAAAAAGGAAATAAATTATGAAACTCAAATATTTGTTCATAGGAAGTATGATTGGCTGTGGAGGGCTGACTGCTTGTCAGGACCAATTGGACTTTAATGAATATGCCAATTATGATAAGAACTATATGATGGAATCTTATGAGAATGTGGGAGGACTGGTTACCAGCATATATGCTCAATTAGATTCGGACTGGGGAAATTATGGTGGAGCTACATTGGCTTCTGCTTGTGATGAGGCTGAATATGCGTGGACTTCGAGTTCTGTTCATGATTTTTATAATGGTTCTTGGAGCGCTACGAATACTATTTCAAACTGGAGCAAGAATTATCTGGCTATTCAGCAATGTAATATGTATCTGGAGGAATTTTTGGGATTGACATTCCCGGATCTTCGTTTGAATTCAGATTATGATGCACAAATGTTCCGTTATAATAACTACGAGCATGAAGTCAGGTTTTTGCGTGCATATTTTTATTTTAATTTGGCTCGTCAGTATGGAGATGTGCCTTTGGTTACGAAAGTACCTTCGGGGGATGAAGTAAACTCGTTGAAACGTACGTCTGTACAAGAAGTGTTTCAGTTTATCGAGGATGAATGTGATGCCATTATGGATAAGATTCCGGCTGACTATACTAAATTAGGAGATTATGCCCTGCCTACGGAGCAACCGGAAACAGGAAGGGCAAATAGATTGGCAGTATTGGCTTTGAAAGCGCGTACGGCTTTGTATGCGGCCAGTGAACTCTTCAATCCGGAACAAAAAAAGGATTTGTGGAAAAAAGCAGCTGAAACCAGTAAGGCGGTTATTGATTCATGTGCCAAATATGGGTATAAATTAGGCAATTATGACAAATTGTGGGGAGCAGACAGTTACCGGGAGAATGAGATGATTTTCCTTTGCCGTGCGGAAAAAGAAAGTAATTCGTTTGAAACGAATAATTTTCCGATAGGTGTGGAAGGTGGTAAAGGTGGCAATTGCCCTACACAGACATTGGTTGATGCTTATGAAATGACAAATGGTAAATTTTGGAATGAACCGGGTAGCGGGTATTCGGAAGAACCCGGAAGTGACCCATATGCAAACCGTGACCCCCGTTTGGCTATGACAATCGCAAAGAATGGTGATACGAACTGGCCGTCTTACAATAAAAGTGCTTTACAGGTTTATTATGGAGGTGCTAACGGTCAGCCTTTGGAGGGTGCCACTCCCACCGGTTATTACTTGAAAAAATATTGCGATGCTTCAATTAACTTGACAGCTTCCAGCTCGAATAAGAAATTCCATTCTTGGATTATCTTCCGTTTGGGTGAGTTCTATTTGAATTATGCGGAAGCCATGTTCCGTTATACGGGTGATGTAGAGCAAGTTTTGCCCGGTGACAAATCACCGCTTACAGCGCGTGAGGCTGTTAATGTGATTCGTCAGCGTACGGGAGTGAAGATGCCGGAATTGCAGGCAGATGATGTAAGTGATCCAGAAGTTTTCTGGAAGCGGTATAAGAATGAGCGTATGGTGGAACTGGCTTTTGAGGGACATCGTTTTTGGGATGTGCGTCGTTGGAAAGAGGGAGAATTGCTTAAAGAAGTCACCTTTATGAAAATTACGCAGAATAATAATGGCACGTATAATTATAGTCGTGAAAAGAGCACGCGCTCTTGGGACGACAAGATGTATTTATTTCCGATTCCGCAGACAGAACTGATGTGTAATACGAATCTGACTCAGAATCCGGGATGGTAGTTTTTAATTCTTAATTGAGATTATATATGAGAATAGTAGCTTTAATATTCAGTGCAGCCATTCTTTTGGCGGCCTGTTCCGATGATAAAATTGTGAATCCCAATGGTCCGGATAGTCCTGACAATCCGGCGGAAATCGAGGGAAATCCTATTACTGCGAGTTATGACTCCAGAGGAATGGTGGTCAGTTATGATATCAGGCAACCGGATTTGAACGCATTGGTTAGTTGGAAATGGTTTAAAAGTGATCCGGACGATGTGACTTATGATATCTATCGGAAGGTGGATGGCGGTACATGGGAAAAGTTGAATGAGGAGCCGATTGTCACAAGTACTAACTATCGGGACAAAACGTTTGATCCAAGTAAAAAGAATGAATATCAATTACGCTTTTCCGGGGGGAGCGATGTTTTGGCGACGTGTATGTTTAATCCGGATAATGCAGAACAGACTTTTTATAAAAGTATTTTCTTGAATAATAGCAACTTGCCGGATCCTACATTGGCTTACAATGCCGGTGACGCTGCCGTCGGTGATTTGGACGGGGATGGCAAGTATGAATTAGTTATTAGAAGGGATGTGGAGCCACGTGATCCGGGACCTGCTGAAAATTGGGTGGGTAAGGAGAAAGGTTCTACCTTGTATGAAGCTTATGATTTAGAAACAGGGGCTTTCTTGTGGAGAGTCGATACCGGTATAAATGTACCGCAGGGTGACCACTATGCTTCGTTTATAGTTTATGATTTGGATGGAGATGGAAAGGTCGAGGTTGTACTCAAGACTTCGGAAGGTACTACCTTTGGAGACGGAGTGACGATCGGTGATATTAATCAGGATGGTATTACAGATTATCGTAATCCGGAAACCGGACGGGTGCAGGCGGGGCCGGAATTTCTGTCGGTTGTAGACGGTATGACAGGTAAGGAATTAGCTCGCACAGATTATATTCCCAGAGGTGATAAGGAAGACTGGAATGATTATTGGGGGGATGCTTATGGAAACCGTTCGGATCGTTTCTTGATGGCTGTGGCACATTTTTCTGGTATGGATAGAACTCCAAGTATTGTGATGTGCCGTGGTTATTATGTTAATTTCCAGTTGACTGCATTAGACTATTCAAATGGTAAGCTGACTCAACGCTGGCATTTTGATACGTATCCGGGATGGACAGATTATGCCGGTCAGGGAAATCATAATTTGGCTGTAGGTGATATAGACAACGATGGGAGAGATGAATTAATTTATGGCGCATGTGCTTTCGATCACAATGGTAAGGGGCTGTACACAACCGGATTAGGACATGGAGATGCTCTTCATTTGGGAAAATTTGACCCTTCCCGAGAGGGATTACAAGTGGTGGCTTGCCATGAGGAACCTGCTTCGTATAGAAATGCCGGATTAGAGTTCCGCGATGCTGCTACCGGAGAGTTGATCTGGGGAATTCCGGGAGATGGTGAAGATGTGGGACGTTGTATGGTGGGCGATATGGATCCGGATACCCCGGGATGTGAAGTCTGGGCTTCCTGGCCGACCGGGAAAATGTATTCTTGCAAAGGAGAACTATTAAGCAAATCTGCTCCAATGATTAAAGGTGGTGTTTATTCATACAACATGGGCATTTGGTGGGACGGAACTTTAACCCGCCAGAATATAGACGATGAGTTGGTTTTGGCATATCGCGACAGTGAAGGTGGAGATAGAGTGTTTTCATGTGGTAATTATGGGGTAGCCTCAATCAACGGAACAAAAAGAACCCCATGTTTCTATGGCGATATTTGGGGAGACTGGCGTGAGGAAATGATTTATGTGGTTGGAGAACGTAATGTAGGTGGCGCTTCGGAGTTGCGTATTTTTACGACTAACATAGAAACAAATCATCGCTTCCGCCCATTGATGGATGACCACATCTATCGGATGAGCGCCACACATCAGAATATAGGATATAATCAATCGACTCATACAGGTTATTATATTGGTACTGATTTGGAAAAAAAATAAATAGTGATAAATGACTCTGTAGTAGCCGGGTGCTGACTATGGGTTATATGATAATGAATCACGGTGGTAGAAATGCTTCCGTGATTTTTTATTCAACATATAAAGTAACTTGTTCTTATGGGAACTAAAGAAATAATTGTTAGTTTTGCATGTATCTTTAAACTATAAGAAACACATGCGGAAACTTATTCTTTTATTAGTCCTTTTGTTGTTTGAAAGCAAGATGACGGCTTTCGATATTTTAGATATTGTCACCATTACAGACCGTAACGGATTGTCGCAGAATACAACTCGTTGCATGATGCAGGATAGCCGGAATTTTATTTGGCTGGGGACAATTAATGGTTTGAATCGTTTCAATGGCAAAGATTTTACGGTTATTCATCCCCGTTTGGATGGGTCTCATGCTTTGTCGGACAGTCGTATCCGCGAAATAGTGGAAGATAGAAATGGTTTTATCTGGGTACGGACTTTTTCGAATACACTGTTTTGCTATGACCCACAGCTTGAGGCGATGATTGATTATATTCCTCAAGACTCGGATAAAATTTTTTCTAATGTGAAGGTTGTATCGAATGGTGATGTGTGGTTATGGGGGAAAAATGGAAGTTGCCGGATACGTTATGTGGACGGGAAGCAAGAAGCATGGAAACCTGCCAATGAGGTGTTGGCCGAGAAAAATATATTGTTTGTTTTTGAAGATTCGAGTCGTCGGATCTGGGTGGGAACCAAAGATGAATTATTTCGTATTGATGGAAATAGAGTACTTTCTATACAGAAAGGAACAACCTTTTGGGATGTGCAGGAGATTGGAGATGAACTGTATTTTGTTAATGAAACTGGTTTTGCCGTTTTTAATGACCGGCAAGATTCTTTTGTGGCATTTATCCCGATTACTCATACGGTAAAAATGGAATATGTCCGTCTTTGTTTGTTGAATGATGGGCTTCTGATGTTAACGACAAACAGAGATTTATATCTGTTTGACACGAAAGGAAAAAAGATACTGCCGACCGAGAATTTCTTTCAAGGGAAAAGGATGTCACGGGCTAATTTCACTATTGATAATAAGGGGCATGTCTGGGTTTATAATAAGGCAGGTATCTTGTGGAGACATCATTCTGATAATACATTTGAGCCTTTGAGTTTAATTCCTTCGGAAGTACTTTCATTGATTGATCAGGAACAGTTCATGATTTATCATGACTCGCGGGATATTATTTGGATTACAACCTTTGGAAATGGATTGTTTGCGATTTACAATACAGGAAAAATGCAGCATTTCACCGTAGGTAAAGATCTACCTACTAATTATTTGTTTTGCGTGACGGAAGATAAGTCCGGTGAAATCTGGGTGGGAACGGAATTAGGAGGAGTCGTGAAAATCTCTTTGTCTAATTATCCGTTTGAAATGTACTATCCGGCATCGGGAGATGGAATGGAACGCGGTAATGCCGTCCGTCTGATGTTTGAAGATAAGAATCGGCATTTCTGGCTTGGCACACGTGACGGTAATTTGTACGTCTGTGATGAAAATCAACATCGGCTTTATACGCATAGGATTGAAGGTGGTTTGCCGTTTACAATTGCTGAAGATACGCTTGGGTATAAATGGTTGGGAACGAAAGGAGCCGGTTTGTTACTTTTCTCAGAGGGAGGTGAACGGGTCGTTGAAAAATATATGTTATCTAATAGTGCAGGTCAGCCGTCATCAAGCAATAATATTTTTACAGTATTGCGTGACACCAAGAATCGCATGTGGATGGCTACTTTTGGAGGAGGTTTGCAATTGGCGGAACGGAATTCCGGCAAGTTGAGCTTCCGGCAGTTTTTATTCGATAACGAGCATCTGAACATGATGCGTTCTATGATTCAAGATAAGAATGGGCTTATATGGATTGGTACAAATGATGGGGTTGTTGTTTTTAACCCGGATGAATTAATTCGGGATAGGAGCAAGTTTACGGTCTTGCATGTACATTCTCCCAACCGGCAATTGTTGAGTTATGATGAGGTGAAAGTTGTATTTGAGGATAGCAAAGGTCGTATCTGGATGGGAACGACCGGAAGGGGGCTTCATTTGTTGGAACGAAAAGAGAACTTGGCACAATCGGAGTTTAAGCATTTTGGTGGAGATAATGGTTTATCTAATAAAACAGTTCAGGCAATTTTGGAAGATAACAATGGGGATATATGGGTGAGTACGGAGAGTGGTATATCTAGATTCAACCTGAAAAAAGAACGATTTGAGAACCTGATCTTTTCTAACAATCGTTATCCGGCGGTTTTTAATGAACTTTCTTGCTGGAAAAAGCGGAATGGTGAATTGATGTTCGGCAGCTTTAACGGAATATATGCTTTTGACCCGTTGGGTGTGACTTTTGATACTTATGCACCGCCTGTTGTGATTACCGGGTTGCGGATTAATGGAATCAATATACGTCCCGGAACAGAAGACTCTCCTTTGGCAGAAAGTATCACGAGTACGAAGAGGGTTGTCTTGGAATATAATCAGAATTCATTTAATTTGGAGTGTACAATGTTGAATTTCCGTGCCCCGGAATTTAATCAATACGTATATTATCTGGAAGGCTATGAACAAGACTGGAATCCGGTATCACGGAATAATATGGCAACTTATCGTAATGTCCCACCCGGAACGTATGTCTTTAAAGTGAAAGGCTGTAACAGCTTTGGAGTGTGGAGCGAACAAGAAACTGATTTGGAAATAATCGTTCTTCCGCCTTGGTGGAAGTCTTGGCAGGCAATTGTTCTTTATATTATATTAGGTATTGCTATTGCTTACTTTGTATCGAGACTGGTGATTAAGATGCATCGGCTGAATATGGCTGTGGAAGTAGAAAAGCAATTGACGGAGTATAAATTGCGTTTCTTTACAAATATTTCCCATGAATTCCGTACTCCGCTGACTATTATCCGGGGAGCTATTGAAGATTTGGTGGGGCAAGAGAGTATAGCTCCGCTAATCAGCAAGCAATTAACTTTGCTGACCAAGAGCTCTAACCGATTGCTTCGTTTGATTGACCAGTTATTGGAGTTCCGCCGTTTACAGAACAATAAGATGGAATTGAAACTGGAATGGACGGATGCCGAACGTTTCTTTTACGATATCTATCAGACATTTAATGAAATGGCTGAAAAGAAGAAGATTGAGTTCTTGTTTGAGTCAAATGAGTATAAACAGAAAATCTTGCTTGACAAGGGTAAAATGGATAAGGTTGCTTACAACTTATTGTCAAATGCTTTTAAGAATACCCCGGTGGGAGGGAAGATTGTGTTAAGGCTTCATTTCTCGATTGCCGAAGATTCTTTTACGTTGAGTGTTTCGGATAATGGGCCAGGAGTACCTTATGAAAAACGAAATATGTTGTTTGTCCGTTTTGAGCAGATACATTATGCTTCTGATGGTACGGGCGTAGGTTTGCATCTGACTTCTGAATTGATAAAAGTACATAAAGGGAATATTGTATATATGGATTCGGAGATGGGCGGAGCTTGTTTTTCCGTTTCTATACCTCTGTCTGAAACAAATTATGATGAAACGGATATTATTGAAAAACTTTCTGCCGAATCTTTGTCAGTTACTAAAGAGATAGTGAAGGATTCGTTAACTTTTGAAGAAGTGCCGGAAATATTGGACTCTTCGGTCAATAAGCCTTTTAAAGAGTATAAAGTGATGGTAATTGACGACGATGACGATGTACGGGGACTTCTTGAGAGTCAGCTTGGCAAATATTTTACTATATCGACAGCAGCTAACGGAGCCGAAGGGCTTGAGAAGTTGGGTGATGAACAACCGGATATTGTTGTCTGTGATGTGATGATGCCGGAAATGGATGGATTTGAATTTACAAAACGACTGAAAAGTAATTTTAATATAAGCCATATTCCGGTGATTCTTCTTACCGCTTATTCTTCGGAAGAACATCAATTGAAAGGGATACGTGCAGGTGCGGATTCTTATATCACTAAGCCTTTTAGCGTGAAGTACTTATTGATGCGTATTGTGAAGTTGATTGAACAGCGTGAAAAATTGCAGCGAAAATTTGAGACTGAACCGGGAGCACTGCAGCCGTTTATTAACACTACTGACAGGGATAAAGCTTTCATGAAAAAGTTAGATGCTGTCATTGAAAAAAATATGGGGGACGCTGAGTTTAAGCTGGAAACGTATGCTTCTGTAATAGGAATAGGACGCACCACTTTCTATGGTAAGTTGAAGAGTATTGTAGGGTGTGCTCCTAATGAATATGTTCGTATTCTTAGGATGAAGAAGGCAGCGGAGTTATTGCTGACCACTGACTTGAATATAGCCGAGATTGGTTTCCAAGTTGGTATTAATGATCCTTTCTATTTTAGCAGATGTTTTAAGAAATCATTTGGAAAATCTCCATTACAGTATAGAAAAGAACCTGTAAAAACAGAAGTGGATACCGATATGAAGAGTTGAATTTGTATAGTGATGTCGCTATACAAATTCAACTTTGAAAAAGAGCCTTTTCTAGTGGTTACTAGTATATTGATTAATCATTCAACTGATTTTATTGAGGTGTATACATTTCTGGCCAAGGAATATTCTTTAAGCCGTCTCCGATATAGAAGCCTAGATGTGGTGGCTGATTATAACCTACATTTTGCCAAGCAATTCCCAAACGATACATAGGGTCGTGCATTAATGTATATAAGCGATGTTCGGTAGGGATAGTAGTAGTATAGATATGTAGTTTACTTGGGTCTTCAGCATCACAGAGAATGACCTCTTCTCTCCAGTCACCTAGAATATCCGCGCTTAGGTTAGGAACCGCCTTACTTCCACTAGTATGTCGAGCTCCGGAAAAAGTGCGTAGTGTTACGGGTTTCCAACCATTCCATTTAGTTATGACATTTTTATTCAGGATTTCATCTTGCAAGTCACCATCCCAATAGATACGGAAGCTGATAGATGGTTTTCTGTCTGCAATTTTTTTCCCTTTGCAGTTATAAACTCCCGGTGCTCCTGAGCTCCACATTTCGAATCCGCGGTGATTAGGGTCGATATCTGCCGCTAGTCCACGTCCGTTGTCTCCTTTTGTAGGACCTCCCCAAAGAATCTCTCCGGTTCGTGCGTCATGCATTTCATAACCGTATGTTTGCCAAGCCTCTTTTTCTTCGTGTACTTCCCATACCTGATATCCCGGACGGTCAGGATCCAGATTAGCTATATGCATGGCGTCTCCATGTCCCAGTCCCGTACGATAAAGTACAGTTCCGTCATTATTAATCACGCAAGAGCCGTAGACAATTTCATCACAACCGTCTCCGTCAACGTCGGCCACTGACAGATTATGATTACCTTGTCCATAAGCTCCTTCCCCTTTTATATCAGAAATATGTTCCCACCGTTTTACCAGCTTCCCTTTGATAAAGTCATAAGCTGTTAAAGTTGTTTTGGCGTAATAACCACGGCACATGATAACGCTTGGACGTATTCCGTCCAAATAAGCGACACAAGCCAAGAAGCGGTCTACGCGATTGCCATAGCTATCTCCCCAAGAACTGACTTCTCCACGTTCTGCTTCATAAGGAACGGTATGTAGTTCCTCTCCAGTTTTCCCACTGAAAATGGTGAGATACTCCGGACCCTGTAATACATAGCCACACGTTTTTTTATTCATTTCCAGGTTTCTCCAGTCTTTGTCCGGGTCATCTGTACCAAGGAATATCTTTTTCCCCTTTCCGTCTACCGTTCCGGGTGCTGTCTTGCAGACTAGTTCGGCTTTGCCATCGCCATTGAAGTCATATACCATAAATTGTGTGTAGTGTGAGCCCGCACGGATGTTTTTTCCCAAATTAATTCTCCACAAATGTTTACCGCTTAATTTATAGGCATCCAGATAGACGGGACCTGTGATTCCGGAATAAGAATTATCAGTCTGATTAGAAGGATTCCATTTAACTATAATCTCATATTCGCCGTCTCCGTCCAAGTCTCCTACGCTGCAATCTCCTGGAACGTAGGTATATTCCTGTCCCTCCGGATACTCTTCGGCAATTCCGTTCGAACGATTCAAGGCGATGCACGGTGGGGTAATTCCTTTTTCTGGACGGTTTAGTTGTATAGTCAGAAAGTCTTGTTCCCAGGCTTTCACTTCTTTGGAACTGTCTGTTTCTTTCCCTTTTACAACAGCTTTCACTACATATTTATCTTCTAGATTACCGGATTTGTCGGTCAGGTTGGTAGCTTGTTTTGAAGAAACTGATTTAAATAATTTGCCATTTTTATACACATTAAAGGCTGTCTCTTTTTCGTTACCCAATACGCGCCAACTGATGAAAACCCCATTCTCTGTTTTCACGGCTACTAATCCTCTATCTAAAGCTTCCATTTGTCTTTTCATTCCATAGGTCGGAGTTGTTGCTCCTTCTATGAGAAGACAGAAAATCAAAACTGAAAAAAGTACTATGTTTTTCATTTTGCAGTTAATTAATTATTTGTAATTGATAGGCAAAGGAAGGCATATTCTACCTGTAATTGATGTACAAAGATACAAAAACATGGAAAAATGGAAGTAAGCTTCTTATGTTTCTTCACATTTTGCAGGTTTGAATTGTAGTTAATGGAATAGTATTATGATACATCCGGTATAGAAGTTTTCGCCTTACATTTGCTGAAAACTAATTAATGTATTATTAAAATTGTATCATGAAAAGACGACTACTTTTCGTTGTGACATTGCTTGCCGGATGGAATCTCCTGTCGGCGCAGTCTCTTCCCGACCGGAAAGAGACATTAAAAACATTGGTGAAAGTCAACGATTATTTTATGAAAAAGTACGCTGATTTTACCCGACCAAGTTATGTGGGGAAATTCAGACCCAGTAATATCTGGACTCGCGGGGTATATTATGAAGGGTTGATGGCTTTGCATACTGTCTATCCCCGTTCGGATTATTATGATTATGCATATGACTGGGCGGATTTTCATAAGTGGGGATTGCGTGGTGGCAATATCACACGTAATGCAGATGACCACTGTTGCGGACAGGCATATATTGAACTTTATAAGATTTCCCCTGATCCGGCGAAAATAAAAAATATCAAAGTTTCAATAGATATGCTGGTAAATACTCCTCAAGTGGACGACTGGACTTGGATTGACGCGATACAGATGGGGATGCCTGTTCTTGCCCAGTTAGGCAGGCTGACAGGCGAACAGAAATACTATGATAAAATGTGGCAGATGTATTCTTGCTCCCGTAATGAGATAGGCAATGGACTGTTTAATCAAAAAGAGGGACTGTGGTGGAGAGACGCTAATTTCGTTCCTCCTTATAAAGAGCCTAACGGAAAGAATTGCTTTTGGAGCCGGGGAAACGGATGGGTATATGCCGCATTGGTGAGAGTCTTGAATGAGGTTCCGGAGAATGATACACACCGTATGGATTATATAAAAGATTTCCTGTCAATGAGTAAAGCGTTGAAGGCTTGTCAGCGCGCAGACGGCTTCTGGAATGTAAGTTTGCATGATGAATCCAATTATGGGGGGAAGGAGACATCAGGAACCTCCTTATTTGTTTATGGCATGGCATGGGGAGTGCGCAATGGATTATTGGATAAAAAAGAATATATGCCTGTCATTGTAAAAGCATGGAATGCTATTGTGAAAGAGGCTGTACATCCGAATGGTTTCTTGGGATTCGTGCAGGGTAGTGGCAAAGAGCCTAAAGACAGTCAGCCGGTAACTTACAAGAGCGTTCCTGATTTTGAAGATTACGGAGTAGGATGCTTCTTGCTGGCTGGTACGGAGGTGTATAAAATAGATTGATGATAAAACTTGATAAAACATTGATATTTTGAAGTATGGGAAGATTTAAAGTTTTGAAGTTATTATTTCTCTTACTGCTGATACCTATGCTACTGGGGGCTAATAATAGAGAGAAATACAATTTTAATTCTCAATGGTTATTGCATATTGGTGATGTTCAGGGAGGAGAAAAGTTATTTTTTACTGATAAGGATTGGAAGAAAATAACTCTGCCTCGCGCTTTTAATGAAGATGAGGCTTTTAAAGTTGCTATTAAAGAAATGACAGATACCGTTTCCTGGTATCGTAAACATTTTAAGCTACCGAAAACAGCCAAGGGGAAAAAAGTATTTATAGAGTTTGAAGGAGTACGTCAGGGAGCCGATTTTTATTTGAATGGTAAACATATTGGGCTACATGAAAATGGAGTAATGGCTGTAGGCTTTGATCTGACACCGTATTTAAATTTTACTGGGGAGAATGTAATAGCTGTACGTACTGATAATGATTGGAAGTATAAGGAGCGGGCTACCGGCAGTCGATATCAATGGAACGACAATAACTTTAATGTTAATTACGGAGGTATTCCTAAAAACGTATGGCTGCATATCACGGATAAGTTATACCAAACATTACCTTTGTATAGTAACTTACGAACGACAGGAGTGTATATCTATGCGACAGATATATGTACTAAGAGCCGTAAAGCATTTGTTAATGCAGAATCTGAAGTACGTAACGAATATGATAAATCGTGCAATGTAAGCTATGAAGTATGTGTATATGATTACGACGGCAATTGGGTAAGTACTTTTAAAAGTGCTCCGGTGATAGTAAAATCTAAAGAGACAGTAAAGCTAAAAGCTGCCAAAGAATTGGAAAATCTGCATTTCTGGAGTTGGGGATATGGTTATCTTTATGATGTAAAGACAAGGTTGATAGTGGATAACAGGATTGTTGACGAAGTAGTAACTAAAACAGGTTTCAGAAAGACTCGTTTTAGTGGCGGAAAGATATGGCTGAATGACCGGGTTTTGCAAATGAAAGGATACGCCCAGCGTACAAGTAATGAATGGCCGGGAGTAGGCATATCGGTACCACCTTGGATGAGTGACTATTCTAATGGCTTGTTGATTGAGCATAATGCGAATTTCTTTAGATGGATGCATGTTACACCTTGGAAGCAAGATGTTGAATCATGTGACAGAGTAGGAGTGATACAGGTAATGCCTGCCGGAGATGCAGAAAAAGATGCCGTTGGCCGTTGGTGGGGACAGCGTTTGGAGCTAATGCGTGATGCTATCATCTACTTTAAGAATAATCCGAGTATATTGTTTTACGAATCAGGTAATGAGTCTATAAGTCGTGAACATATGCTTGAAATGATAGCTATTCGTGATATGTACGATCCTTATGGGGGAAGAGCAATAGGTTCTCGTGAGATGCTGGATATCCGTGAAGCTGAATGGGGCGGTGAAATGCTTTATATAAATAAGAGTGAGCATCATCCGATGTTTGCCACCGAATATTGTCGTGATGAAGGTCTGCGTAAGTATTGGGATGAATATAGCTATCCTTTTCATAAGGAAGGAGCAGGACCTTTGTATAGAGGGCAGGATGCAAGTGCCTATAATCATAATCAAGATATGTTTGCTGTAGAATTGATTCGGCGTTGGTATGATTATTGGCGTGAACGGCCGGGTACCGGAAGGAGAGTTAGCTCCGGTGGTGCTAAAATTATTTTCTCGGACACACAGACGCATAGTCGTGGTGAAGAAAATTATCGCCGGAGTGGAGTCGTGGATCCGTTGAGAATACCTAAAGATGGATTTTTTGCTCATAAAGCCATGTGGGACGGTTGGGTTGATACGGAAAAGGAACATACATATATCATTGGTCACTGGAATTATACATCTAAAGTGATTAAACCTGTGTATGTGGTTTCTTCAGGTGATAAAGTAGAATTATTTGTAAATGGTAAATCAAAGGGCTTCGGCAAACAGGATTATCGTTTTTTATTTACGTTTGATTCTGTCCAGTGGGAGAAAGGAATAATTGAAGCAGTGAGCTATGGCGAGAATAACAAAGAATTGAGCCGTTATTCTATAAAAACGATAGGAGAACCTCATCATCTGAAACTCACATTTATGCATGGACCAAAGGGACTTTTTGCAGATGGGGCTGACTTGGCTATACTGCAGGTTGAGGTTGTAGATGCGAATGGTGATAGATGTCCGCTTGCTGATAATATGATTAAATTTGATTTGCAAGGACCTGCCGAATGGCGTGGAGGCATTGCGCAAGCTACAGACAATTATGTATTGGCTAAAGAGCTTCCTGTCGAGTGTGGTATAACAAGAACTTTGATTCGTTCGACTGAACAGGCGGGTAATATCATGGTAAGGGCTACGACAGCTGGTTTACCTTCAGCAGAGCTATCATTAACCTCTAATCCTGTTGAAGTAAAGGACGGACTTAGCACGTTTTTTCCAAGTGAAAAGTTGATTAGTCGGTTTGACCGTGGTGAAACCCCGTTGACTCCTTCTTATCAGGACTCAAAAGTAGACGTAGGAATAAAATCCGCTATTGCCGGAATAAATAGTGAACAGGCTATTTATAGTTATGATAGTAACGAATTAAGTGAATGGAAAAATGATGGAAAATTGAGTACGGCATGGATTACTTATCATTTGGAGAGAAAAGCAGAAATAGATGATATTTGCATTAAATTGACTGGTTGGCGGAAACGTTCTTATCCTTTGGAGATTTTTGCAGATGATAAACTTGTTTGGAGTGGAAATACGGAAAAGAGTTTGGGGTATATTCATCTATCTGTCAAGCCTGTACGAACGGATAAAATAACTATCAAGTTGAAGGGAGAGGCAAAAGAATCGGATGCTTTCGGACAAATAGTGGAAGTTGTTGAGCCTAATGTTGGTGATCTTGACCTTCTTAGGGTAAAAGGCGGTGAAAAAACAAATAATGAATTGAGAATAGTGGAAGTTGAATTTTTGGAAACACTAAAGAAATAAATAGGATTGTGTTTGTTTAAGGTTGCCCCGGCTAGTTCTTTAATTTGAATTGGTTGGGGTTTATTCTTTGAAGACTAATAAAAAGGGCTCCTCATTTTGTTTGAGAAGCCCTTACCTATTGAAAACTGATAAGAGAGGGGAATATCTTAATTAATGAGTAAGTTGTTTTACCTTTATTGTTTTTTCATGTGTACATATTATTTTTGATTTCTCGTCTTGATAAACAATATTTCTAGATTTTTCACCTCTAATGTTGGTATATAATTCTCCCGCTGGAACTGTAAAAAGTACATTGTCGAATAGGATATTTTGTCCGTCCAAAATACTAATTTTATTATCTTGTGAGTTGATTTCCAGATTACGTAAGATAAATCCGTTAACATCATTCATTGCAGTAATGAGTTCTTGACTGTTGATTTTGCCGTTCTCAATAAGAATATTGCTACAGGGTACTTCCGGAATGCCATTGATGCTTAATACTTTATGGGCTGATTCTACAATAAAGTTCCTTATCTTTATATCTTTTATGACAGGAGTCAGTCTGTTCACAGCTCTTGGTGGAATGCGACTGGCCAATTCTCCCATATATCGTTTGCTGCCAAGCAAATCCCACTTAAAAGCTTCTCCTACATTCGTCATGCGTATATTTTCATATAGAATATCAGATACTCCTCCGGCTCGATTGCGGCGGGTTTTAAACCGTATTCCTACTTGTGTTCCATCGAACACACAGTCATGTAGGTAAATATTCTCTATTCCACCTGCAGTTTCACTTCCACAAGTAATGCCACCATGTCCGTCTTTGGCCAATGAATAGCGGATTACGACATTCTCGGTAGCCTTACCTACACGTAGTCCATCCTCAGCGCGTCCGGCTTTTAAAGTGAAGCAATCATCTCCACAATTGAGTGTGGAGTATTCTATCAGTACATTCTTACAGGATTCAATGTCGATACCATCGCCACTGGGAACTCCAATCGAATTTACAGTAATACCACGGATTATTACATTTTCACAGTAAATCGGACAGATGTTCCAGAATGCGCTGCGTTCCATAGTAATACCTTCAACCAATACATTAGTACAGTTAATGGGCGAGATTGTTTTTGGGCGATAGAATCCCCTTCCGTTCATACCGTCAAATATTCGTTGCGCTACCGGAGTGGTTGACGATATGTCATTTTCAACTACAGTATTTCCATTAGGTAGTTGTCTGATCTCCGCATTCATAGCTGGACCATAAATAATGCCCTTGCCGGTCACAGCTATATTATTTTCTCCATTTGCATAGATGAATGCCCCGGCTCCCATAATTTCAATTCCTTCGTGGCGAGTGAACACTGCAGGTAAATAACTTTCTACAGTTCCGGGAAATTCTATTTCGGCTTCGTCTTCTAAGTGGAGGTTCACATTGCTTTTTAGCACAATACGCCCTGATTTCCATTTCCCTTTGGGGATGACGACAGTCCCCCCCCCTCGATTGTGAACGTCCATGATCGTTTGATTGACAATAAGAGTGATAGGTTCATCTGCTTTGGCTCCCTTATCTGATATGTTGACTGTCAATTCAGGAAAGACAGGCCTTTTAAGATCAGGCATCTGAAACGGTATTTTGCCAATAGGGGCAATTTCTTCCGGCATGGCAATGGCGCCTACCTTATCTATAGTTACAATCTTTGCAGATTCGACTTGAGGCTGACAAGAGACTGACAAAAAGGGAAGTGTCAAAGCCATTAATAAATACGGTTTATAAATTCTCATAACTATCAAGAAGTTTATTTAAGTGTCCATATACAAGTATCATTCAATATTTCTTTTCCGGACTTCCCTTCTACACGAATGACATTTTCTCCGGGAGAAAGGGTTATATTATCCCATATGATCCGGTTAACCTTATCTTTTTTCTGTTTACCGATTTTTTTGTCATTAAGATACAGAGTTGCCTCATTTAGGTTGCTATATACTTTGACTAACGTGTTTGGATTAGTACGTTCGGTGAATCTACGGCTACAAATGTAGAGCATCGGTTCCGAATTCCAGTTCGCTTTATAAAAGTAGAAGACATCTTTTTTTACTTTGCGATCATAGGTAATAGTACCTTTGTCGTTAATACCATCTGTATCTCCTTCCTGTCGGATAGAGGATTGTGCATCTGCGAATTGCCAGATAAACTTAGCCCATAAATAGGGGCGTTCGGTAAATGCTGTCCAATAACCTTCGTGACAGATTGCCTGATATTCTTCAGGATGTTCTCTTTTAGGACGTTGGGTATTATGGTCGAGGGGACATGCGTGTTGATGGATACTGGCGCCGGCTCCATATTCCGATACTCCCACTGGCTGGTTATTAGAGTTCTTTTTTACATCATCAAAAAACTTTTCGGCAGATTGTTGAGAGGTTTTCCAACCGAAATATTTATTCCAAGCAATAAGATCGGAACAACCCAGATAATTAGTTTGGTCTACACAAGTTGCAAAAGCAGTCAGACGGGACGGATCCAGTTTTTTATACAATTCATTAATTTCTCTAACAAAAGGAACCGGATTATCATATTCTTGAAATTTCTTATTGTCGGTAATCAATAGCTCATTGAATATTCCCCAAAAACAAATAGAAGGGTGATTGAATTTTTGATATACCAGTTCTTTCAGGGATTGCCTGGCGTTATCCTCGAATCCTTTATTGTGTAAATAGCCGGTATATGCATATCCGCCGGGACCGCACATCGGGATTTCTGTCCATAATATAATTCCGTTTTGATCGCATAAGTCGTACATGGGTTCTGCGTGTGGATAATGTGCCAAACGCATAGCGGTCGCACCTACTTCTTTTATCAGGCTTATGTCTTTATCATAATCTTCTTGCTGTAAAGCACTTCCTTTACCTTTTACATCCTCATGACGGCAGAAACCATAGAGGTTCAGGTATTTTCCGTTTAGGAAGAAACCTTTTTCCGGGTCAGCATGAAAGTAGCGGAATCCCGTTTTTTGAGTTACTTTATCAATTACTTTGTCGCCATCATATAGTTCTACTGATACGTTGTATAAATAAGGATTCTCTTTTCCATTCCAAAGAATAGGATTAGTGATTGTAAGTGGCTGTTTGACGGTCTCCTCACTGACTGCTGTTATATTGCTGGTCACTTCTTTTCCATTAGTATCTGTGATGGTTGTTTTCAGTTTCAGACCGGATTTTACTTCTTTTAAAGAAAGAATACTCTCTACACAGATTTCGGCTTGTTGCTTGGTAATTCTATTCTGATGGATAAACACTCCTGGCGAGGCATAGAATACAGGAGAGATGCAATTCTTTTCTGTTATAATCAGATGACAAGGACGGTGGATTCCACCGTAGATATTAAAGTCTCCGCTAATTGGCAGGATGTCTGTACGATATGCATTGCTTACCCACACTTCCAGATCATTATTACCATTCTGTACAAAATCTGTGATTTCGAAGCAAAAAGCTGTGTAGCCACCTAGATGTTGTCCTACAGTCCGGTAATTTATGAAAATGTCAGCGGCAGAATTGACACCTTCGAAATAGAGGAAAAGTCGTTTATCTTTCATTTCCGGAGTAATTTCCAAATCACGTTTATATACCATCATTTCCCGATTGTATGTTGTGGTACCTTCCAGATAATTCGCATTCCAAGTGTGAGGAAGGGTTACCGGAGTAAGTGATGCATCTTTCTTATTACTGGTGAGTGGTTTATATCCCCAGCTTTTATCCAATAGAATAGAGGTGCGAGGATGGTTCTCTGCAAGGATAGAAGAATGGAACAAGAGCCCGATAATAACGAGGCATAAAGTGGATAATTTGTGTTTCATAAATTATTAAGTTATAATTATTATGCAGAATTTTTATTGGCAAATATAGGGCGTTGTATTCTCTTATTCCTGTAATATAGTACGAAAACAAGTATTATGATGCAAAACAAATCGCAAAAATCAGGTGATGGTATATTTTGAACAGGAATACATATAAATGTATGGTGATTAAGGCTGTATTCATAAATTTGCGCTTCTTTTGCATAGTAAGAGCTAAAATAATGAAAGCTAGTAAAAATAGAATAATCATGAGAAAGATTACGTTTATATTTCTTTTGGGGGGCTTGTCATTTTTACAAATGTTTGCTCAAAATAAAATGATTTGTGATAATGCAGTGGAGACTAATTGGGATTCTGCACTGAGGAACGTGGAGATTCCTTCTGTTAAAGATGGCACTATTCGGCGAGCACTTATGTATAAGACTATTTGCAAAAGTCCTCAGCCTTTGGTGGTGAATCTTGATACTTGGAATAATGATTCTGTACAGAAGAATCCTTTAATCAAAGAAATTATAGCTCGTGGCTGGAATTATATTCATCCGAATTTAGAAGAAGTCAATCAAGAAGTGAGTGTAGTGAGTATTCTTGAAATGTTGGCCCATATTGAGGATGCAATTCGATATGCATTAAGACAAACTAATGCCAATCCCAATGATGTTCATATAATAGGTTCAGGAAAAGGTGGCGTTGCGACATTGGCAAGCTACATGAATCTTAACTATCCGGTGAAATCTTTTTCGGTTTGGGGAGCACTGAATGTAGATTTATCTTTAGAACATCAATGTTTGATTGAAAAGCGTAAAGATGCCCGATTGTTTATCTATGCTAAGATGAATGGGGGAGATAAAGATTCTCTTTCTGTTACACCGTCTTTGAATATATACAATCGATTAGTTGGAGAGTTAAAATATGGAATATTGAATATGGATGATATTAAGATGAAGGCGGTTAATGATCCTAGCCTTATATCTTGTTACGAAATATTTGATTTATTGGGTGAACGTAGTAATTTTGACTGCAAAAAGAATAGAAGGATGTTTGGTTGTGATGTCTATTTGATACGTAAGTATAGTAACATACAGTTAACAGTTCTTGAGAGTGATTATGATCAAATTCCTCAGGCTTTAGGTTTGATACCTTACAATAAAATTACAGACCTAAAATATAATATCCTGACTATTGGTGATTCTAATGGACAGAAAAAAGATGGTTGGGTTGCACAACTGAAGAAGATGTTACCGGAATCTACAATAATTAATTATTCAGAAGCCGGGCGTACTATTGGGTTTGACAATAATGGTAAGGAAAGATTGAATGGACTTAAAAATATCAATTCATATTTAGATCAGGCACAAGTTGAAAAGAAAAAGTATGATTATATTATTTTGTGTTTAGGAACTAATGATACAAAAAGAATATTTGAAGCCAGGCAGAATGAGGTTGTACTAAATTTTGAGAAACTTCTGAATAAGATAAAAATGCATAATCTGTATAAAGGTTCGGATACAAAATTAATTTTCGTAACTCCTCCTCCTCTCAGAGAGAAAAATATTAGTCTAAAGTTCCAAGGAGCTAGTCAGAGATTAAATAATTTGATACCGGAATTGATGTATATGGCTTCCAAAAAAGGTTTTAGTGTGGTTGATGTATATCATCCGTTATTAGGATACTTGATTATTATGCTGGTGATGGAGTGCACATGGCAGGGGCTGGACAAGAAATTGTCGCCTCTAAAATAATTTGTACAATAATGGATAAATAGATAATTAGAAAAGTCATGAAAATATTCTTTTTCCTTATTTTAAACCTTATCATTTGTTCTAATTCTGCATTCGCTGCAAATAGGGAGGTTTATGTAGCCAAATATAAGCATGATAAAATATGTGCTATTAGTTATACATTTGATGATGGGTTGGCAGAACATTATACAATCGTTTTTCCAGAATTGGAAAAACGGGGTTTTAAAGGAACTTTTTGGATATGCGGCTATTATACGGAACAGGGAATGGATGCAAAGGTTCCTCGAATGACTTGGATGCAATTGAAGGAAATGGCAAATAAAGGACATGAGATTTCCAATCATAGTTGGTCACATAAGAAAATGTCACGTTTGCCCTTAGCTCGTATTAAAGACGAGATAGAGAAAAATGATAGTGCAATTTTTGCTAACATTGGTATTATGCCTGTTACCTATTGTTATCCATATAATTATAAGCCAGATACGATTTCTCAGATAGCTTCTGAAAATAGGGTGGCAACACGTGTGAAACAATTTTCGATAGGTGGAAGTAAGGCAAGTCCTCAACGGTTTGCAAAATGGTTGGAAGACTTAATAAAAAACAAGGATTGGGGAGTAACCATGACCCATGGCATTAATTACGGATATGATGCTTTCAAGTCACCTGAATTATTTTGGGAACATTTGGACGAAGTGAAAAATATGGAGGATAAAATTTGGATAAGTACTTTTCGGCAAATCGCTTCTTATATAAAGGAGAGGAAAGAAATACAACTGAAAGTATCAGATAAAAAAGATGTGCTGGTTATTACTCCAAAATTGAAGCTAAATAAGGAACTTTTTGCGGAACCATTAACAATGATAGTCAGAAAGGAAGGAGTAAAAGGAGTAGTTGTTACCCAAAATAAAAAACGACTATCAGCAAATATCTTGGGGGATAAAATTATTTTTGATTTTAATCCTTATGATGGTTTAATAAAGGTGCGTTTAATTGAAAAATAGGATTCTGTACCATCTATTTGTACTGGATTGCATAATTAAAATATGTTCCTGTACTACATTTGCAATATGAAAATCACAAAATTGAATGTTTAAATTAAGTTTTTACTAATATGAAAATGAAATGTATGAAAAGCACAGAGTACGGCATTAGTTGTTTAAGTAGAGGAACTTTGTTTCTCTTTCTGCTAACTGTCTTTGTTTTGCAATCAGTTACGTTACTGGCTCAAAATGATCGTACTATCAGGGGTACAGTAATTGATGAAAATGAGGAACCTGTTATTGGTGCAACGGTTGTTGCTATCGGTACCAACCGTTCTACTATTACAAATCTGGACGGTGCTTTTGAATTAAATCTTCCATCTACAGTTAAAACTCTGGAAATTTCTTTTTTAGGATATAATAAAGCAAAGGTCCAGTTGAAAGCACAATCAACTTATAAAGTTCAATTGACAGAATCATTGGTTCAATTAGATGAGGTAGTAGCTATAGGGTATGGTTCTGCCAAGAGAGGTAATCTGACAGGTTCTGTGTCCAAAGTGGATGCTTCGAAAATTGAAAATCGTCCGGCGCCGAATATTGCTTCTGCATTGCAAGGTATGCTTTCAGGGGTGGAAATCCGTTCAACAAGTGGAGCGCCTGGAGAAGAACTTGAGATTCGTGTACGGGGAGCAGCATCGATTAATGCTGATGCGGTACCTTTATATGTATTGGATGGGATTCCGGTAGATAATCTGGGGAGCATTAATCCGAACGATATTGAGTCGATTGAGGTGTTAAAAGATGCTTCTTCTTCTGCTATCTATGGTTCACGTGGTGCAAATGGCGTTATTTTGATAACGACGAAAACTGCATCGAAGTCTGATAAAGTACGTGTTGATTTTTCTGCATCTTATGGTATTCAGCAATTGGAGAGAAGGGTAGATGTTTTGAGTCCGGAAGAATGGATTGATTTTCGTACTGCATATAATAATTATAGATATGTAGAGAAATATGCTGCAAAAGGAGCTACTGCTAATGATGATTGGGAAACTCGTTTAGCTATGAATGGTGGTAAGATTAGTTATTATTACATGAATGACCCTCGTTGGTCACAGCCTAATTATGGTGGTTTGGCATTGATAGACTGGCAGGATGAGTTTTTTCGTTTGGCTCCTATACAGAATTACCAACTATCTGTATCTAATGGTAATAAGAATAGCAAATACCGTCTTTCGTTGGGATATATTGATCAGCAAGGTGTTGCTATTGAAACAAGCTATAAACGTTTGAATCTACGTGCAAATGTAGAGTCTCGTTTGTTTGATCGTATCACAATGGGATTTAATATTGCTCCGACTATGACTTGGAATGAAGGAGGGAGCATTGAAGGAAAAGATCAACAGGCGCAGAAAGTTTTGTCTATGTGTCCTATAGCTGAGCCGGAAGCAGGGGTATATGAGGGTGCAGAGCCTTATGATAGTTATTTGTGGGCTAGTTCCAATGTGAGTCCAATAGCTTTTATGGAGCAGAATGTTAATCATCGGGAAAATATTAATGTAAACTCTTCTGCTTATTTGAAAATTGATTTATTGAAAGGGTTAAAGTTGGAAGCAACCGGCTCTTATATTTTTTCAAGTCAGCATAGACGTATCTTTACTCCAAGCTCAGTTCTGAAGAAATGGGAAGTGGGTGAAGGATATCATACAAGTGCAAATCGTTCTGATACACGTTCCCATAAATATTTGTTCCAAACGATATTGAATTATAACAGAACTTTTCGCAAGCATACGGTAGGCTTGATGGCTGGTTACTCTATGGAGTCTTCTTCTGGGGCATCAAGTAGTTTGTCTGCAAAGCAATTTGCGGATAACTCTTTAGAAGTTTTTACTTTGAATGATCAGGCGATTACCGGAGCATCTGCTACTTTAACGACTCCTAGCCGTTTACTTTCTTATTTCGGACGTTTTCAGTATGAATACGATAATCGCTATCTATTGACAGCGAGTATTCGCCGGGATGGTTCTTCGCGTTTTGGCAGGGAGAATAGATGGGGTACTTTTCCTGCTGTATCAGCAGCTTACCGTGTCTCGAATGAGAAATTCTGGCCTAAAGATTTTGTGATGAATCAATTAAAGGTGCGTGCAAGCTGGGGACTGAATGGTAATAATTCCATCTCTAATGGTGCTGCATTAGGATTGATGGAAAGTGCAAATTACTCATTGGGAAGTTTGGTTAATGGCTTTGCGCCAAGTTCTATTGACAACGAAAAACTGGGTTGGGAAAAGACACATAGCTGGAATATTGGTATAGACCTAGGATTCTTTAATAACCGTATTGTGCTGGCTGCCGACTATTATGATAAAACGACCAAAGATCTTTTGTATAAAGTTTCTGTTCCTGCCATTATGGGATTCACCAAAGCTTGGGGAAATATTGGTAGTATAGGAAATAGAGGTTTTGAATTGGAACTGACAACTCAGAACTTGACAGGGAAGCTGAATTGGAGTACATCCTTAAACGTTTCTTATAATAAAAACGAGGTAAAGAGTCTGGGAGAAGATAATACTACTGTATTTATTGGTTATAGTGATTCTAATACTCAGGTATTTATGGTAGGTCAGCCATTGAGAGCTTATTATATGTATGATGCTGTCGGAGTTTATCAGACTAAAGAAGATCTGAAGAAATATCCTACCATGACAAACTCACAGGTGGGAGACGTGAGATATCGCGATGCTAATGATGATGGAGTTATTAATGACCAGGATCGTACATTAGTAGGTAAACCGTCACCTGATTATACTTTTGGTTTCACAAACTCGTTCAGATATAAAGATTTTGATTTGTCTATTCTGCTTACGGCTCAAACCGGTGGTAAACTTTACAGTGTGTTAGGCCGAGCTATGGACCGTCCAGGTATGGGAGCTTCTATTAATGTATTAGCTAAATGGAAGAATATGTGGAGATCGGAAGAAGAACCGGGAGATGGAAAAACTCCAGGTATTGATAATAAAAATACAAGTTCGTTATATGACTCACGGTGGTTATATAGTACAGACTTTATAAAGATAAAAAATATTACTCTTGGTTATCGTATTCCCGTTAAAAGGTTTAAATATCTTAGCAGTGCCCGTTTGTATATGTCGGCAGAGAATGTTTGGATGTGGGATAAATATGACGGGGGATTCTCTCCGGAATCTAATAATGGTGGTAAAACTGCAGATTATGATTATGGAGCTTATCCTCAGCCAAGAACGATTACTTTGGGAGTTAATGTTACATTTTAATAAAACGGAAAATTATGGAATTGTATAAATACATATTAGGTGGAGCTTTATGTTTAGGATCGCTCTTTTCATCATGTAGTGATTGGTTGGAAGTAGAACCAGTAGACACTCGTACAACAAACTATTATTATAAGACACCCAAAGAGATGGAACAAGCGTTAATGGGGATTTATAATGGATTACTTCCTGTGTCGGAATATTCGTTATTAATGTCGGAACTTCGCTCTGATAATGTTTGGTGTGGTGAATATACCGGAGCCCAACGGGATTATTTGGCTATTAGTACCTATGATCCTAATTTGGCTATTACTTCCACTATAAGTGGAGCATGGGAAGAATTATACCGGATTGTATATCGTACCAATGTATTTCTGTCAAAAGTTGATGGAGTAACATTTATCATAGAAGGAACAAAAGAACAGATGATAGGGGAAGCGCGTTTTTTAAGAGCGTTGGCCTATTTTGATTTGGTACGCTATTTTGGACGCATACCTTTGACTCTATCTCCTTTGACTATTACCGAGGCTATGTCTGTTCCACAATCAGAAGCGCATGAAATTTATGAAAAAGCCATAATACCCGATTTAGAATATGCTATAACTAGTTTAAATGATGCTCCTACTGATTATTTGGGAAAGGCAACTTCCACAGGACGCGCTACTTTGCAAGCTGCACAGTCTTTACTTGGCAAGGTTTATTTAACTATGGCAGGTTATCCTTTATATGATGAAAGTAAAAAAGAATTAGCAAAAGACTTATTTGAGAAAGTGATAGATTACGCTGACGCAAAAAAGAAATTTTGGGCGAAAAATGCTGATGAGTGGAAGAGGATATGGATTAGTGACAATGATAATAAATATCATATATTTGAGATTCAATATATCGCAGCTAAAGATTATGGTAATCCGATGGCAGGTATATGTACTCCTAAACTTCCCTCCCAATATACCGCAGTACAATTGGCAGGATGGAGCATGGGATGTGCAGATGGTTTGAAAGAACTTCTGGGGGAAGAGAAAGATGCAGAAGGACATTACTTGGATGTACGTTGTCTGGCAACTATTGATACAACGAAATTTGTCAATAAAGACAACCCAAACCAAATTACTAGATATTCGGGCGATGATTTCTTTATTAAATTTATGGAACATAAGATTAAGAGACAGGAACTGGGATATTCTGATATTGATGGGCAAATAATAGATCGTACTTATTTCCCTATTAATTATCCATTAATTCGGTTGGAAGATGTCATGTTAATGTATGCGGAGATTGTGGGGCCTACGGATAGGGGGATAGATATGGTAGATAGGATTCGTACTCGTGCCGGCTTGAGTGAATTAAGTGATGCGGAGAAAGTACCGGATAAATTCCAGAAGTGTATAGAAAAAGAACGTCGTAAGGAATTGGCTTTTGAGGGTATTCGCTGGCATGATCTTGTCCGTCATAATAATTTGCAAGCCGTGAAAGACAAGTTTATGCATTATGCTACAGATTCAGAAGGTAATATCACTCGCCCTCTAGTTGCTCAATATGCTGATCGTGTAAAAGAAGGTACTTATCTTTATCCGATTCCTGATACACAGATGAAAGTGAAAGAAGGATTATATGAACAGAATGAGGCTTATAAGTGATTAAAACATAATTGTTAATTTAGAATTAGTATGAAGAATAAATTTCTTATATTATTGTATATCTTTACTTTTACATTTGCCATTAAAGGATATACTACGGAATGTGGAAAATATAGTTTTAATAACGACTGGCTTTTAAAAGTAGGCGATATTCCTGATGCACAGAAAAGTCAGTTTAAAGATGATGATTGGAGCAAGGTAACACTTCCGAGAGCTTTTAATGAGGATGAAGCATTCAAAGTTTCGATAGAGCAACTGACCGATACGGTTATGTGGTATCGTAAACATTTTAAGATTGAAAATCGAGGCAATCGGAAAGTGTTTATTGAGTTTGAAGGAATACGTCAGGCTGGTGATTTTTATTTGAACGGACATCGTTTGGGAAAGCATGAGAATGGTGTAATGGCAGTAGGTTTTGATTTAACACCTTATATGAAAGACGGAGATAACGTGCTAGCTGTACGTATTGATAATAACTGGCAATATCGTGAGGTGGCAACAAAAGCCAAATTTCAGTGGAATGATCGTAATTTTAATGCTAATTATGGCGGTATCCCCAAAAATGTTTATTTGTATGTAAAAGATAGCGTTTATCAAACTCTTCCATTATATAGTCACTTGAAAACAACAGGAGTATATGTTTATGCGACTGATATAAATATAAAAGACCGTAAAGCAAAGATTCATGCGGAATCCGAGGTAAAGAATGATAGTCGTGAAGTTCGTCGGTTTAGTTATCAGGTGACATTAATTGATGCAGACGGTAAAATTGTAAAATCCTTTAGAGGTTCTGATATAACATTAAAAGCTGGAGAAACAAGAATAGTTAAAGCTGCCGCCGAAGTCGGAGATTTACATTTCTGGAGTTGGGGATACGGTTATCTTTACATGGTGAAGACTGCACTTGTAAATGCTCAGAAACAAATCTTTGATGAAGTAACAACGCGTACAGGTTTTCGTAAAACTAGATTTGGAGAAGGAAAGATCTGGTTGAATGATCGTGTCATACAAATGAAAGGGTATGCTCAACGTACTAGTAATGAATGGCCTTCGGTAGGAATGTCTGTTCCGGCATGGCTTAGTGACTATTCAAATGATCTGATGGTAAGAAGTAATGCTAATTTTGTTCGTTGGATGCATGTTACACCATGGAAACAAGATGTAGAATCATGTGACCGTGTTGGTCTTATTCAAGCCATGCCTGCTGGAGATTCAGAAAAAGATAGGGAAGGTCGCCAATGGGAGCAACGTACGGAGTTGATGCGTGATGCGATCATTTATAATCGCAATAACCCGAGTATTTTGTTCTATGAATGCGGTAATAACTCGATTAGCCGAGATCACATGCTGGATATGAAAGCTATTCGGGATAAATATGACCCGTTTGGTGGTCGTGCTATTGGTTCCCGTGAGATGTTAGACATTCGTGAAGCTGAATGGGGAGGAGAAATGCTGTATATCAATAAGAGTAAACATCATCCGATGTGGGCTACGGAATATTGTCGTGATGAAGGACTGAGAAAATATTGGGATGAATATAGTTATCCGTTTCATAAAGAGGGAGATGGTCCTTTGCATCGCAATCAACCAGCTACCAGTTATAATCATAATCAAGATGAGTTTGCAGTTGAATTAATTCGTCGTTGGTATGATTATTGGCGTGAACGTCCCGGAACGGGGGAACGAGTTAGTTCCGGTGGAGCAAAAATTATCTTTTCTGATAGCAATACCCATCATCGTGGTTCGGAAAATTATCGTCGTAGTGGTGTGACTGACCCGATGCGCATTGAGAAAGATGGCTTTTTTGCTCATCAAGTGATGTGGAATGGTTGGGTAGATACAGAAAACCACCAAACTCATATAATTGGTCATTGGAATTATCCGCTAGATACAGTGAAACCTGTGTATGTAGTATCTACAGGAGAAGAAGTGGAATTGTTTCTTAATGGGGAGTCTTTAGGTAAAGGCAATCGTGATTATAATTTCTTATTTACTTTTGATAAAGTTGCATTTAAACCGGGCAAATTAGAAGCTGTAAGCTATGATAAAAAAGGAAAAGAATTGAGTCGTTGTACTTTGGCAACTGCGGGTGAACCTGCGAATTTGAAATTGACAGTTATACAGAATCCCGATGGTTTCCAGGCAGATGGAGCTGACATGGCTTTAATTCAAGTGGAAGTTGTAGATAGAGAAGGAAAGCGCTGTCCACTGGACAATCGAATCATTAAGTTTAATTTGAAAGGGGAAGCTGAATGGCGTGGTGGCATTGCACAAGGTGAAAATAATTATATTCTTAGTAAGAATTTACCAGTTGAATGTGGTATAAATCGTGTCTTTGTCCGTAGTACTACAAAAGCAGGAAAAATAATATTAACTGCGAAAGCTAAGGGACTTCCCGATGCTTCTGTTTTATTGGAAACAATCCCTGTTACTATAAAAGATGGTTTGGGAACTTATTTACCTCAATATACATTGAAAGGGAGATTTGATAAAGGTGAAACACCTCGAACTCCATCTTATAAAGATACAAAAAAAGAAGTACGCATTGTTTCTGCCAAAGCGGGTGCTAATACACAAGATGTAGAAAAGAGTTATGATGATAATGAACTGAGTGAATGGGGTAATGATGGTGCGTTATCAACTGCTTGGATTACTTATAAACTTGAACGTGTAGCAGAGATTAATGATATCTGTTTGAAATTACGGGGATGGCGTAGAAATAGTTATCCGTTGGAGGTGTATGCAGGGAAAACGTTGATTTGGAAAGGAAATACGGATAAAAGTTTGGGTTATATTCATTTGGAAACTATTCCGGTACGTACAGATGAAATAACAATCTCTTTAAAAGGTAGTGCTACAGAAAGTGATGCATTTGGTGAAATAGTGGAAGTGGCAGCTACAGTGACCAATAAAATGGAACTACAAGATAACAAACAGAAGGGAAAACGCTATCTTAAGATTATAGAGGTTGAATTTCTTGAGAATGTGAAATGATATCTTGCTTAAATTGTAATAAGATTGATTAGACTAGTAAATGGTGTCGTTTTAATGAGAATTGAAACGGTGCCATTTTTTTAAGGAAGGAAGTTGTAATTTGTTAACTTAAATAGCGAGAAATGAAGATATATATACTTTTTGTGTTTGTAGGTCTATGTATGGTTACATCTTGTACAGATGATGAGATAATTGTTAATGAATCGCCAGTTTCGGAAATACCTGATTATTCTCCGGTAACTAATATGGCTTCTCCTTTGAAACGGATGTTATGGGCATCTATTAATAGTCGTCCGGATGCTTCGTTGAAGAAGTTTAGAGAATTTAATGACAAGATATTAGTTAGTTGGCGTATGTTTCCTATTGATGATGCTTCTACAGCATTTGATTTGTATCGTACCAGTGGTAATACTATGGAAATAAAGTTGAACTCAGAACCAATAAAGAACTCTACTAATTATCAGGATGTAGAGGCAGATCGTACTGTTGATAATACATATAGATTATGCTATGCCAATAGTAATGAAACATTGGATACTTATACAATTACGGCTCGGCAGGCTAGTGAAGGACTACCATATTTATCAATTCCATTGCAGAGTACAGTAAATGTGAGCCCTCTGCTTCTATATGAAGCTAATGATGCTAGTGTCGGTGATCTGGATGGAGATGGAATTTATGAAATTGTTTTAAAGAGACTGGTGCATACTTCGACAACAGATGGAGGTGAAGGTAGTACAACGAGCGAGGTCAGACATACGACCTTATTTGAAGCTTATAAGTTGAATGGGGAATTTATGTGGAGAATAGCTTCAGGTCCTAATATTCCTATGGGGAACTCGGCCTCGTTTGCAGTCTATGATTTTGATGGAGACGGAAAATGCGAGATTGCTCTTCGTACTTCCGAAGGGACGATATTTGGTGATGGAACGGAAATTGGGGATATTGATGGAGATGGAAAGACTGATTATCGGGTTCCTGGAGAAAATTACATTCATGGTGGGCCGGAATTTCTTTCTGTCATAGAGGGAGCTACAGGGAAAGAATTGGCTCGTACAAATTATATTTCTTTAGGGACAAGTGAGGATTGGGGAGACAATTATTATAAACGTTCCAGCAGTTATCGGGTTGGTTTGGGAAATTTTTCAGGGACAAATACTTCGATTTTGATTTGTAGAGGAGTTTATGATAAAATGGTTTTGGAGGCATGGGATTTTGGGAGTGGAAAATTGACGAAACGATGGAGATTTGATACCACGGATGGTATTCATGGTTCATATGCGGGACAAGGGAATCATAGTTTGAGTGTGGGTGATGTAGATGGTGACCGATTAGATGAGGTTGTATATGGTGCTTGTACTATTGATCATGATGGAAAAGGATTGAACAATTCAGGTTTTGGTCATGGAGACGCATTACATTTGGGTAAATTCGATCCGTCGAGACCGGGGTTACAGGTTTGGTCTTGCTTTGAGACGGGAGCAGTCGGGGCGGCTTTCCGAGATGCTCACACAGGAGAAGTAATATGGAAATACGATGATTCTTCGGATATAGGACGTGCATTAGTTGCTGATATAGATCCGGAGTCTCCAGGTTGCGAAATGTGGTGGTTCAGGAGTAATGTATATTCATGTACTGGAGTAGACTTGGGTTATAAGTCACAATCCTGCAATATGGCGATTTGGTGGTCTGGTTCTTTGAACAGGCAACTTTTGAATGAAAGTGCAATTGACGCGCCTGTGAAGAATGCTTCTAATGACAGGATGTTTACTATTTATCGATATGATGTGACAACTGTTAATGGTACCAAATCCAATCCATGTTTCTATGGTGATATCACCGGAGATTGGCGTGAAGAGGTTATTATGATTACCAAGGATGGCACAGAACTGCGCATTTTTAGTACATGGTATCCTACTGAATATAAATTTCCTTATTTGATGAGTGATCATGTCTATGAGATGAGTGCTGTCAATCAGAATATAGGTTATAATCAACCTACACAATTAGGATACTATCTTGGATCAGATTTGATAAAAAAATAAGATGATGAAGCGAATTTTAGTAATAACATTTATTCTATGCGTTTTCAGCCTGTCAGAGGGGTGTGCGGCAGGACGTGAAAAATATAATTTCAATAGTGACTGGCTATTGAAGATAGGTGATGTTCCTAATGCACAAGCTGTTGGTTTTGAGGATAGTGATTGGAATATGGTGACTCTTCCAAGAGCTTTTAATGAAAATGAGTCTTTTAAAGTTGCCATTGACCAACTGACTGATACAATAGTATGGTATCGTAAGCACTTTAAAGTTGCAGTTTTAGATGCTCGTAAGGTTTTTGTTGAGTTTGAAGGAGTTCGTCAGGGAGCTGATTTTTATTTGAATGGATATCATTTGGGCAAGCATGAAAATGGAGTTATGGCGGTGGGATTTGATTTAACTCCTTATATGAAAAATGGTGATAATGTTATGGCTGTACGTGTAGATAATGACTGGAGCTATAAGGAAGTAAGTACAAATACAAAATTTCAATGGCATGATAACCGTTTCAATTGTAACTATGGCGGCATTCCTAAAAATGTTTTTTTGCATGTGACGAATGATGTATATCAGACTTTACCACTATATAATAATTTGAAAACAACTGGACTTTATGTCTATGCAACAGATTTTGATATTAAAAACCGGAAGGCTAAAATTCATGTGGAATCGGAAGTGAAGAATGACAGTCATAAATCACGGAAATTTAGTTTCTTGGTAACTTTAGTAGATGCAGATGGAAAAAATGTCAAAGTATTCAAGGGGCCTGATGTGTGCTTGAAATCAAAAGAGGTAAAGATTATAAAAGCGGAGGCTGAAGTGAATAATCTTCATTTCTGGAGTTGGGGATATGGTTATTTATATACAGTAAAAACAAAGTTGGTAAATGCAGATAATGAGGTTGTTGATGAAGTGAATACTCGAACAGGTTTTCGAAAAACAAAATTTGATGAAGGTAAAGTCTGGTTGAATGACCGTGTGATTCATTTAAAAGGCTATGCACAGCGTACAACTAATGAGTGGCCGGGAGTTGGAATGTCTGTTCCTGCATGGTTGAGTGATTATTCTAATGATTTAGTCGTGAAAAGTAACGCTAATCTCGTGCGTTGGATGCATGTTACTCCGTGGAAACAGGATGTGGAGTCGTGTGATCGTGTCGGATTAATACAAGCAATGCCAGCGGGTGATCAGGAGCGGGATTCCAAGGGACGCCAATGGGAACAACGTACAGAACTGATGCGTGATGCAATTATTTATAATCGTAATAATCCGAGTATTTTGTTTTATGAATGTGGAAATAAGGGGATTAAGCGTGAACATATGTTGGAAATGAAAGCAATACGTGATAAATATGATCCTTATGGTGGACGTGCTATTGGTTCTCGTGAGATGCTTGATATTCGTGAAGCAGAATATGGTGGTGAAATGCTTTATGTTAATAAGAGTAGGCATCATCCGATGTGGTCAATGGAATATTGTCGAGATGAAGGATTAAGGAAATATTGGGATGATTATAGTTATCCGTATCATAAGGAAGGTGACGGTCCTTTACACCGTGGAGCATCTGCCAAGAGCTATAATCATAATCAGGATATGTTTGCGGTTGAATTAGTCCGTCGCTGGTATGATTATTGGCGTGAGCGTCCAGGGACTGGATTGAGAATCAATGCTGGAGGAACTAAGATTATTTTCTCTGATAGTAATACACACTTTCGTGGAGCAGAAAATTATCGTCGTAGTGGTGTGACTGATGCTATGCGTATAGAGAAAGACGGGTTCTTTGCGCATCAGGTGATGTGGAATGGTTGGGTAGATATAGAATCTGAACAGACTTATATAATTGGTCACTGGAATTATCCGGAAAATACGGTGAAACCTGTATATGTAGTATCTACCGGGGAAAAAGTGGAATTATTTTTGAACGACCGGCTATTAGGTGAAGGAGAACGTGAGTATGATTTTTTGTTTACTTTTGATAAAGTGGCATTTAAACCGGGTAAACTGGAGGCTGTCAGTTATAATAAGGCTGGAAAAGAATTGAGCCGCTATGTCTTGACTACTGTTGGTGAGCCTACAAATATAAGATTGACAGCTATACAAAATCCGGAAGGTTTTCATGCCGATGGAGCAGATATGGCACTTATTCAATTCGAGGTAGTAGATAAGGATGGAAAACGTTGTCCATTGGATAATCGGATTGTCAAATTTGATTTGAAAGGTGAAGCTGAATGGCGCGGTGGTATTGCGCAGGGTGAGGATAATTATATCCTTAGTAAGGACTTACCTGTAGAATGTGGAGTAAATCGTGTTCTTATCCGTAGTACAACGAAAGCCGGGAAATTGATACTTACAGCAAAAGCGAAAGGCCTTCCTGAGGCTTCTATAACCTTAGAAACTATTCCGGTGGAAAAAGTTGATGGGGTAAGTAACTATTTGCCACAAATGACATTGAAAGGACGATTAGATAAAGGTGAAACGCCATTATCCTCTTCATATAGAGATAAAAAAGTTAATATAGGCATTGTTTCGGCTAAAGCAGGTGCTAATAGCCAGAATGTAGCGAAAAGTTATGATGATGATGAACTTAGTGAATGGAGTAATGATGGGCAGCTTAGTACGGCTTGGATTACTTATCAGCTTGAACGTGAGGCGAATATTGATGATGTCTGTTTGAAGTTAAGAGAGTGGCGTAAGAATAGTTATCCGTTAGAGGTATATGCAGGAAATACCCTCGTTTGGAGTGGAAAGACAGAACGAAATTTGGGATATATACATTTGAAAACAATGCCGATGCGTACGGATAATATAACTATCCGTTTGAAGGGATCTGTTAGTGTGAAAGATGCTTTCGGAGAAATTGTTGAGGTAGAAGATAAAGCATCAAATACACGCGTACAGGAAAAGGCGGATGAAGAACGTTATTTACCAATTATTGAGGTTGAATTTTTGGAAAACAGTAAGTTGAATTTTTAAAAGATAGAATAATAAAATGAGAAAAAATGTAATCACCCTTTTTGTAGGGATATTGTTACTGGGAATACCTATGGTATATGCAGGCAAGCCTGTGAAGAATATGGATTTGTATCTTTGTATTGGACAATCTAACATGGCCGGACGAGGAAAACTTTCTCCGGCGGTGATGGATACGATGCAGAATGTTTATTTATTAAATGCCGAAGACCAGTTTGAGCTAGCAGTAAATCCTTTAAATCGTTATTCTACTATCGGAAGGGGACTTACCGGTGAATATTTGGGACCTGTATATAGTTTTGCTAAAGCAATGGCTTCTAAAAAACATCCGGTAGGCTTGATAGTAAATGCTCGTGGCGGTACTTCCATCCGCTCTTGGTTGAAGAGCACAGAAAAAACAGGTGGGCTCTATTATAATGAAGCTTTACGCCGAACTAAGGAAGCAATGAAATATGGCAAACTGAAAGCTATTATTTGGCATCAGGGAGAGACAGATTGTCAGTATCCTGAAGGATATAAAAAGAAAATAATAAAGCTAATGACGGATCTTCGTAATGATTTGGGAATACCTGATTTACCTGTCATTGTAGGACAATTGGCAGAATGGAACTGGACAAAGAAGCCTTATATACCTGAAGGAACGAAACCATTTAACGATATGATTAAGGATATTTCTTCTTTTCTTCCAAATAGCGCCTGTGTTTCGTCCGAGGGGCTAAAGCCACTGAAGAATGAGAAAGATCCTCATTTTGATGCAGACAGCCAAATAATACTAGGCAGACGTTATGCAGAAGCCGCAAAAAGATTATTAAAAAAATGATGAATTAGAAAGATTTGTGCAAAAAGCTCTCCCTTGTTTATCTGGAAATAAATGTATATCTAGCAAATAAGGGAGAGCTTATGATGGAAATAGTGTTTTAATATTATGTATTATTTAGTAGTAATATCGGTCCAGCGGCCGGCGAAACGAATATTTCCAATATTTCCTTGATATGTGTGGTTATTTCTGATAGATATTGCTTTTAATCCTGCTTTTAATGCACCTTCTTCTCCTTTAGCCATGGCATCAGATTGGGCCTCTTCTCCTTTTAAAGACGGATTTACGAATAATTCTACTCGATTATTAGTGTAGTCTACTTTTAATACGAGTAAATGGGTTTTCTTGAAATCGTATTCATTGGGAGCTTCCGTACGATTCTTACCTAGTCCAACTGTGAATTTTAACTTGCCATTTTCATTACGATGTGCATATATGTTTCCGCGTGCACTACCGCCTACATGGTTAGCGATTAATGCTAAAAATTCACTAGGTTTTTTAGTTCCTAATTTTGAGAAGTTGACAAGGCAAGCAAGGTAATAACTACCTTGCCGGTATGTTTTGCCGGATGATGTCATAGAATACACACTGGAACGTGTCCCTTTTATCCCATCCTCAAATCCGAATTGTATGGATGGACCACCTTCCTGATATTCGGGGTAACTTAGTTCTTTTCCAATTATGGGACTTGATGTTGTTGCTGCTTTGGGATCTTTAGTATAGGCAGCACACCAAGTATTTTCTTGAATCATTGCTTTAGGCTCAATATATGCCGATTTCTCTAACTTGTCTCCGGTTTTATATCCATCAAGGAGATTGTTTTTGATAATCTGTGCATTGCCTGTCAGACTAAGGGTGATTAATGAGATAATTAAAATAATCTTTTTCATAATGCTATTCTTGATATTTTAAGTGTTAAAATGCTAGTGCGAAGCGGTAGTATGAATTTGTTTTTAGATTGAGGGCAAGATAATTCTTTTCTCGATGTCCTTCCTCATTAAGTCCGGTATATACCCATATTGTTGACTCACTACGTAGTGTGGATGTCCAATAACCACTTCCGGAAGTTAATCGCTCCCATGAAGAATCCTGCCATAGCGTTTCTCCATCGGCTTTGGTTAAGCTGCTTGAGATAGTGGTATTTTGCTCTTGTATGATAAGTAGCTCTTTGACTGATGGAACATACCAACCGGTCGTGAATGATGGAGCCTGGACTGAATAGCTGGAAAGTTTCTCTTTTACAACAGAGTTGATATCTGCTCCAACAACAGCGATGTCTGAATTTAACCATGCTTTGGTATCTTGGTAGCCAGTATTTGAAAACTCTTCTTCATTTGGAATTTTTTGCCCGTTGACTGAACTTGTACCGACTGGTGCAGGAAGAATGTCTGTATACCATGTCTTATTGCTAACACTGGATACGGTTCCCCATCTTTGTCCGGTTCCTTCGTTACGTTTTAATGCGTATACCAGTGCGTGCGTACATTCAGGATAGTCTTTTCTTATAGCTTCAGTGGTCCCTATTTGATAAATGACCCCAATGATTTTGGTTTTATCTTCTGATTCTAAATCTTGATCTGCTTTAATTAAAGTGCCATCTGCACAATAGAAATCTCCAATCTTCAGTTCGTGCTGTATTTTCTTTGTTCCACCATCAACAGTGTATGGTGCGTATGTTCCTTTTTCTATTCCTGTAATTGCGATTTCGTACTGCTTGTTCTCGCTTGAAATGAAAGTGCCATTTATTTTATAAGTAGTTGTAGGGTTTATCAATAAGCGATATTTATCTGTGCTTGGTTCATAATATGGTTGCACTTCTATATTCTCACTTTCTCCTTTGGTTAGCTTGAATGTTGGATTAGCAGCAGGAATGTTGTATGGAGCTATTGTTGTTCCTTGGTTTGTAAATTCATATGTGGTGGACGGTAACTGAATAACTACCATTGCCATTTGATGTTCTAATGTTAGATTGAGTGAGTAATTCTTACCGGATAGTTCAGCTTCTGCAGAGCCTGTCATCAAGTCATATTGGGTATATTCACTTCCACTCATATTAGCACCTATCTTCCAGTTACTTATGATTTCTGCAAAAGGGTTTTCAATGGATGCTTTAAAAGAATTGCTAACTTCCTCTTTATAAGGATAATATGCATAATAAGTGGCTCCTTCCAGTTCGCTGCTATAAAATAAAGAGCCATTTGCAGGTATCCATACATCGTGAGTCTTGTTGTAAATTAGGCATACATTATTAATTGAGCCTGCAATTTCTCCATTTTTAACGGCGAACAAACCTATCTGATCTTCGTTTTCGAATGTTGTTTTATATGTTTCATCTGTTGTTGCACGGGTTTTGCTACTATTATATATAGCTTTATCTGTGATATTAATTAGAATCTTATTTTTATCATTGTTTGAAAGAGTAATGTTCTCGTCTTGTGAACATGCCGCTATAAGTAAAGAGCATGCGAGTGCTATTGTATATACAAATATATTTCGTTTCATATCTTCTTGTTTTTTATATTTATTAGAAATGAGGGAAAATATTTCCTTATTTTTATTTTTCGGTTGATTGCGATTTTATATCTTGTGTCTCACCTGAGTTATTCCAATAGGAAGAATCAAAAGCGGTATCTGTTTCAGGAGCATCAGTTGTAGAGTTAATATTTTCTCCATTACCAGGTTGCCAATCTGTGATGCCACTTTCTGTGATGGTAATACTAGGATTTTCTCCTTCTCCTCCCAGAGTAACCGTGTATAGGTGTCTTCTATTGCTTTCTAATGTTATATTATCTATTGTTTTCTCATAAAAAACCCCATCGGCTACCACTTCTATTGTAGTTTGTACTACTTCTTGAGGTAATAAAATTAATGTCGAAGTTGTTGATGTATTGTCATTCACTAGTACACTTACATCTTCGCTTTCTGTTCCTAAAGAGGTTGTGCCATTTGAGGTGTTGAAGAATCCCTTTGTGATAAATCCTTTTAAAGTGTAAGAAACATTTTCGGGTTTACTCTCATCTTTATTTTTGAAAATCAAGCTAAGTTGGCTCAGTTGATGTGTAAATTGAAAATTGATCAGAGGATTACTTCGGGTAGTAGTGGCTTCGGCAAACAACCAATCGATATTGAGTTGATTAGTTGCGGTTTGATTTTCACTTTTGGTGTCTACTGTAACAAGCCCTCCTGCTGTACCGTTGATACCGGTGTAAGGGTGATATGCAGTCAGTGAGACTTTACCATTTCCTTTGATATAAATATCATTATGGTCACCTACAGCAGTAAAAAGTTGTTCGTTTTCTCCGGAGCATTGATATAAGATATTAGTGCTTCCTGTATCCCCTCCGGTAACGGATACACCTATACATTCTCCCTGACCCCACATGGAGCCGTGGTAGCGTGTTTGAGGACTGCTTATACTTCCCCAGATTTCAGCTTTTGCACCAGGGGTATCTGGTCCACCATATTCATTGCTGTTGCATCCGGTGAGAACCAGTATTCCTAGTACTACTGTTAAATACATGTTTTTCATAAACGTTACTGTTTTATATATAAATAATGTGGTTGTTATATATTCCCTGTTTATTTATAGGTCTCTCTGACTTTGTATAGAGCAAAGGTATGCGATTTGCTTATAATGTACCTTGACGGCTGTACATTTCCATGTACCCCAGTTCAAACATGCATAAAATGCCATATTCTTAGGGATTTTGTGCAGGATTTTTCGATATTATCGTTTATATTTGCGTTATTCTTTAAATCAAAACACCATGTGGAGTGCCCGTATAATCCTAATTCTTTTGCTTTTTTGCAGTCGAGTAGCTGCTTTTGATGTTTTAAATATCAGTACTATCACAGATCGCAACGGTTTGTCACAGAATACAATTAGATGTATGATGCAGGACAGTCATGGGTTTATGTGGATGGGAACAATTAATGGCTTGAATCGTTATAACGGAAAGGATTTTGTTGTGATACAGCCGGGAATTGCCACCTCTCAATCATCACCGGATAGTAGAATTCGCAGTATTACCGAAGATAAACATGGCTATATTTGGATACGTACTTTCTCAAATACTCTTTTCTGCTATGATATGAAATTGGAAAAAATTGTTGATTATGATCCGCAGAATACTACTAAGATTTTTAGCCAAATAATGGTTACTTCTAATGGTGATGTGTGGATGTGGGGAGATAAAGGATGTTGTCGTGTGAGCCACATAGATGGAGAACTGGTTTCTTGGAGACCGACAGAGAAGAAATTGCGGGATAAGTCGGTGACATTTATCTTTGAAGATTCGGATCGTAGAGTTTGGATAGGAGCTGATAAAGAATTGTTCATGGTAGCTCATGATAAGGTGAATACAATGTTGGAGGGAACAACATTTTGGGGCGCACAGGAATTAGATGATTTGTATTTTATAGCTGGAGATCGTATTCTGATTTTTGATAATTTGCGGAAATATTTCTTGCCTGCTATTTTATTTGTTCCTACACAAACGGAACCTGCGAGACATGCCCGCTCATGTGTGTTAAATGACGGATTGGTTATGATTGCTACAAATGAACGTATGTTTGTATTTGATACTATTAATAAAACATGGGTTTCCCCAGAAAGATTCTTTCAGGGGACAAGTCCGCGTAATGCGAACTTCTATATTGATAATAAGGGGCACATTTGGGTATATAATATGTCGGGAGTGCTATGGAGACATCATACTGATAATACGTTTGAGCCTTTGACATTGATTCCTGCTGATGTCCTTTCATTAATAAATCAGGAACGTTTCCAGATATATCATGACTCAAGGGATATTATCTGGATAACTACATTTGGTAATGGTCTATTTGCCGTTGATGAGAATACGGGAAAAAAATACCATTATACTGCCGATAAAGATTTATCCACTAATTACTTACTCTGTATAACTGAGGATACTTCTGGAGAAGTTTGGGTAGGTACAGAGTTGGGAGGAGTGAATAAGATCTCTTTAACCAATTATCCTTTTGATATATTTTATCCAACTCCTGGTGGTAATGCTGATAGGGATAATGCTGTTCGTTTAATTTATCAGGATGTAGAGGGAAGATATTGGTTTGGTACGCGTGATGGAAATTTGCAAGTTTGTGATTCTACTTTACATCAGTTATATAAGCATCGTATTACAGGTGGTTTACCCTTTACAATTGCTGAAGATACTCTTGGTTATAAATGGTTGGGAACAAAAGGAGGGGGATTATTAATTCTATCTCCTCAAGGAGACAGGATAATAAAAGAATATACGCTAAATGATCAGACCAGGCAATCATCTTCGAGCAATAATATCTTTACCATAATGCGCGATAGTAAAAATCGTATGTGGCTAGCAACTTTTGGTGGGGGGCTGCATCTTGCGGAAGGTTCCCGGGAACAGTTGAGGTTCAAGCAATTCAGTTTTGATAATAGACATCAGAATATGATGCGTTCTATTATTCAAGATAAGACAGGGATTGTATGGATAGGAACCAATGATGGAGTTATTGTTTTTGATCCGGATGGATTGATAGAGGATCAACAGAATTTTAAGGTTTTGCATTTGTATGCTGAAGATCAACAATCTTTGGGGCACAATGAGGTTAAGGTTGTCTTTGAAGATAGTAAAGGGCGTATTTGGTTAGGAGCTACCGGAGGAGGACTTAATTTGTTAGTGAAAGGGGAATCATTAGAACAATCTACTTTTGAACATTATGGGGCAGATGACGGTTTATCCAATGAAACGATTCAAGCTATTTTGGAAGATGAAGAAGGGTTTATTTGGGTAAGTACGGAGAGTGGTATCTCGAAATTTAATTTAAATACTAAGCGTTTTGAGAATTTTATATTCTCAAACAACCGCCATGCTGCTATATTTAATGAGCTGTCTTGTTGGAAAAAAAAGAATGGAGAATTGATGTTTGGCAGTTATAACGGAGTATATACATTTAATCCATCCGGTATTACATTTGATACATATGCTCCAAAAGTGGCAATTACCGGTTTCTTGATTAATGGAAATCCTGTGACACCGGAAAGCCTGGATTCTCCTTTGACTGAGAGTATTATCAATACCCGGAAGGTGGTTCTGGCATATAATCAGAATTCCTTTAATTTGGAATGTACGATGCTGAACTTCCATGCTCCCGAGCTTAATCAATATATTTATTATTTAGACGGATATGAGTCTAATTGGAATAGATCATCACGTAATAATGTAGCTGCATATAGAAATGTTCCTCCGGGAAAGTATCTTTTCAAAGTGAAAGGATGCAATAGTTTCGGAGTTTGGAGTGATCAGGAAACAACTTTGGAGATTATAATTCTTCCACCTTGGTGGGAGTCTACTGAAGCTATTCTTTTGTATATTGTCCTTGGGATAATCATCATTTATTTTACATCGAGGCTTGTTCTCAAGATGCATCGTCTGAATATGGCAGTGGAGGTCGAGAAACAATTGACCGAGTATAAATTGCGTTTTTTTACGAATATATCCCATGAGTTTCGTACTCCGTTGACGATTATTCGTGGGGCGATTGAGGATTTGGTTAATCAAAGAGATCTGCCTTCTTCTGTAAGTAAACAGTTGAGTCTGCTTTCAAAAAGCTCGGGGCGCTTGCTCCGATTGGTAGATCAGTTATTGGAATTTCGTCGTTTACAGAATAATAAGATGGAACTAAAACTTGAGCGAACAGATACGAAACGCTTCTTTTATGATATTTATCTGACGTTTAAGGATATGGCTGCCAGGAAGCAAATAGAATACCTGTTTGAATCTAATAAACCTGTACAGACTATGCTACTTGATAGGAGTAAAATGGATAAGATTGCTTATAATCTTTTGTCCAATGCTTTTAAGAATACTCCAGTAGGGGGTAAGATTGTGATGAAACTTGACTTTTCAGTGGTAAATGACACCTTTACGATGAGTGTTTCGGATAATGGTCCGGGAGTGTCTGTTGATAAGCAAAAAATGTTGTTCGTACGTTTTGAACAGATTCATTATGCATCGGAGGGAACTGGTGTCGGATTACATTTGACCGCGGAATTGGCTAAGGTACATAAAGGACAGGTAACTTATGTGGATTCGCTGTTGGGAGGTGCTTGCTTCTCACTTACTATCCCGATGTCGGATGAAAATTATGACCCTGCCGACATTATAGAGACTATAAAGGAAGATAAAGAAATTGCGATGACGGAACTGACTACTGATATATCTATTTCAGAGGAACGTGCGGCAGAAATTCTAGGAACATCGGTAAATAAACCTTTTAAAGAATATAAAGTGATGGTGATTGATGATGACGATGATGTCCGTAACCTTATTGAAGCTCAACTTGGGAAGTATTTTACTGTGTCGACGGCTTCTAACGGAGTAGAGGGACTTGAAAAGTTAATAGGGGAACAGCCGGATATTGTGGTTTGTGATGTGATGATGCCAGAGATGGATGGGTTGGAATTTACAAAGCGTTTAAAGGCCAATTTCAACATTAGTCATATTCCTGTAATCTTATTAACGGCTTATTCATCTGAGGAACATCAGTTGAAAGGTATTCAAGCCGGAGCGGATTCTTATATAACGAAGCCTTTTAGTATGAAATATTTATTGGCTCGTATTGTGAAATTAGTTGAACAACGTGAGAAATTACAACGAAAATTTGCTACTGAGCCGGGTACGTTACAGCCGCTGATAAGTGCCACTGACAGGGATAAAGCGTTTTTGGATAAAGTAAATGCCATCGTAGAGAAGAATATGGGTGATGCTGAGTTCAAACTTGAATCGTATACTTCGGCATTGAATATCGGACGTACTACGTTTTATAACAAGCTAAGAGGTATTGTAGGTTGCTCTCCTAATGAGTACGTGCGAGTACTTAGAATGAAGAAGGCTGCAGAACTGTTGCTAACGACCGAAATGAATGTATCAGAAATTGGTTTTCAGGTAGGTATTAATGACCCCTTTTATTTTAGTAAGTGTTTCAAGAATTCATTTAGTAAATCTCCTTCTCAATACAGGAAAAGTGCAGGGAAGGTTGATACCGAGGAAAATATGAACGGAGAACTTTCTTGAATATCCATGGACGACCGAAGCTGGCACGGCCAATCATCACTGCATCTACTCCATAGCAGTCAAAACACTCTTTGTAGCTGGAGACAGATTAGTATCCTCAGGCATTATAGGTGAATCTTTATTAGTAAGGATATGATACACAGTGGCTTATGTGTGGCGTTCATTTATTAATGAACGCCTGTAGTCTCTTAGGACTTGACAAAGGCTTTTTTATGTTGTATATTTGTAGATGTGAAACATAAAACAACGAATAAAAAACTAAAAACGAATGAAACGATTCTTATCTTTTGCCGTACTCGCTGTGATGTACTTCCCCGGATGTACAACTAGTAAAAATGCAGTGCGTTGTCTGAGCCGATGGATTAAAGACTGCAACCCGTTGGTCAAAGAACTTATACCAACAGGTTACTTGCCGTATAATCATCGGTATCTGACTGCAAAACAGTATAAGATTATAACAAAACATCTAGGAGATCCTTATGAGGATTAGGGTATAAGTAACCCGCCAATGGGCTTGAGGCTGCAAACTTCTAGGAGTTTTGCAGCCTTTTTTGTTGTATATATTCGATTGCTTTCTATGGAAAAGGGAAGTTAGAGTTTATAATAAACTCGGATACCGTTTATAATAAACGGTGCAAGAATTTATTAGAAACGTTGACGGGGATTTGATATAAAAGATCAGCTTTTTTCTGTGTAAGGGGATGTTTCTGACTTGAATTTTGTTTTGTTACACATGTGAAGTGGTAAAATAATGTTATATAAATAATATGTACTTTCTTAGTTGGTACACTTTATCGGGCTGATGCAAATCTAATACGGGAAAGTGCGTATTGTGGAATATAGTATTCAATTTGTGTATTGATAAGATGATAAATAGTGAATAACATGATATTTAAACTAAAATGTATAACAAACTGTTTGTTTGGAAACGATAGGCGGCAGGCACTTAGGCACTTCTAATAGAAGGTGCCCGGTGGATAGGTAAATCCACTCTTGTGGAAGAGTTCACAAAGAATGAATACCGAAGCTATCTTTTGATGGATTTCAATAAGGTAAGTGACTCGGTTGGGACTCTCGCTGAATGAAGACAGGACTTATGTGAAGTACTATATGGGTGATACCGGGCTACTTATCCTAAAATGTAAAACTTTTCCAATAGAGGTAAAATCGAATGACAAGTATACCATTTGTTCGCTTATCAGGTTCAACGAGAGTTTTTATCAGCGCATAGGAGAATGCTATGTGATTCATCCTAGGAACCTATGCGTAAAGGAAGGGATAGTGTGTCTGCCTATATGGCCTCCTGTTTGTGATACACTTCAAAAACACAAATTAACTCCTGTGGAATAGAAAATAAACCGGATGAATCTGTTCTGCAAATGCGGACTGAAACAGGAGTCCCATCCGTTGGCAGGTTCAGTATCTTGTTGAACGCTGATTTACAGAAAAAATAATTAATTCATATAGAACGCTGTCTAATAGATGTTTATGCCTAAGTAATTGTAAGTTTCAGGTTGTTAAAAGGAGACATAAAAGGGACAAAAGGGGACTGAGCGGTATCTGCCCTGTTATATCTTTGCAGAGTCATTCAAACAAAGAGAATGACAAATAGATAACCTTTATTTTTTTAACCATTTAAACTTTAACAATTATGGCTTTAGAGTATGTAGTAACAAAACGTGTGTTCGGTTTTGACAAAGACAAAAACGAAAAGTATGTAGCAAAATCGGTTCGTTCCGGTAGGGTTAATTTTGCAAAGATATGTCGCAAAGTAAGTCAGCTTTGTGGTGTTCATCGGAAAGTGGTCGATTTGGTAGTCAGTGGTCTGGTAGATAAAATGGCTGAGGATATTGATGACGGAAAGAGCGTTCAGTTGGGTGAGTTCGGAATCTTTAGCCCTACTATCCGTACAAAAAGCTCGGATGAAGAAAAGGAAATTTCGTCCAAGTCAATCGTTCAGAGAAAGATTTTATTCTATCCGGGGAAAATCTTCAAAGATACGTTGGCGGACATGAGTATTACGCGTCGTGCGGAGATTGAAACAGATTATACGGACGGAAGTAGCAACGGTGATAATACCGGCGGAAAGCCGGGTTCTGGCGATGATGGCAAGGGAGAAGGAGGAGTGACACCCGATCCGGCAGTATAATAAGTTTAGTTTTGCTTTAAAGAAGGCTTTAGAGTTGTGGATGCACAGAGAATCGATGAATATTCGATGATCTGTGCATCTTTTTTTGTTAATATTCTACTATTGAACTTTTCAAACTTGCAAAATCGTTTCAATCGGTTCACAGAACCTTTCACACCCTATATTTTGTTCTGAAAGTATGATTTTATTCATTTCTTAACTTCTATATTTGTTCACAGAAACGAACGACTATGAAACATGGAATCTATATATTGACTTTTTTTATGACATTACTTGGTCTTTCGGAAAGTGGATATGCTATGATTCCGTTTTTCACAGCTACAGGTGATACGGTCCGGCGGGCAGTAATATATTTCGAGGTGTCTGAAACGTGTGTTGACTCTTGTTATAGTAGTAATAATCAGGTGGTTGTGGTGTTGGACTCTTTGTTGGCGAGGAACTCGGATACGAAATATATAACTGCTTTGAATGTAATCACTTCTGTTTCTCCCGAAGATGACGAGTCTTATAATACAAATTTGATTTCCAAGAGGAATCACTCGGTTAGTGAATTCTTACAACGATATCATTCGAATATTGATGTTAATAAGATTCATTATTTTTCAGCAGGCGAGAATTGGTCAGAGTTACGTAAGTTGGCGGCAGCTGACCCTAACCTGCCGGATCGTGAGGAAGTGTTGATATTGATTGATTATCATAAGAATGATATCGCAAAACGGAAACAATTGTTACGTAAGTTAAATCAGGGAGCTGCTTACAGATACATGGTCAACAATGTATTTCCTAAGTTGAGGCGGTCTGAAATTACAATAGTCCGGGAAATCCCGGAAGTGGCGAAGGAAACCTTTGAACCGGTATCTTCTGTCTCCGAGTTGTTGGTTTCAAGACAGGAAGAAGCGCTTCCGGATAGTCAGCCTGATAAGTCTGTGGGAGAAAGTGTAAATGAACAGACCTGTGAGGCAGTTATGTCGGAGGCAGAAGGACCGGGGAAAAGTAAAACAGTACTTGCAGTGAAGAATAACCTGCTATATGATATGGCATTGGCGCCGAATATAGAAGTGGAGATTCCATTAGGCAAGCGGTGGTCTTTGAATACCGAATACAAATGCCCGTGGTGGCTGAATAGTGAACATGATTTTTGCTATCAACTTCTTTCAGGAGGCATGGAAGGACGTTACTGGTTGGGAAACAGGCAGAAACATAATCGGTTGACCGGGCATTTTATCGGGCTTTATGCTGAAGGTGGAATATATGACTTTCAATTACAGGGAGACGGTTATCAAGGTAAGTATTATGGAGCTGCAGGAGTGACTTACGGGTATGCACGACAACTGGCACTTCATTTTTCACTTGAGTTCAGTCTCGGCATAGGGTATTTGACAACGGAATATAAGAAATATACTCCTTACGAGGGGGATATTATATGGACAAATAGTGGGCGTTATAACTTTATTGGCCCTACCAAGGCGAAAATTTCTCTGGTATGGCTGATAACAACAAGGAGGTAAGGACGTTATGCGAGATACAAGATATATTATTCTTGTGCTTCTGTCCTCGCTGCTGATGCTGACCGGGTGTAGTCGTCGCGATGTATTGGATGATTATCCTGTAAGCGGGGTAGAAATCTTGTTAGATTGGGCCGGAGTAACAGATGAATTGCCGGAAGGAGTTCGGATTATATTTTATCCGAAAGACGGGGAAGGCAGAAAAGTGGATAGGTACCTTTCGGTACAAGGTGGGGAGATGAAGGTCCCTCCCGGACGATATTCGGTGGTAGCTTACAACTATAACACGGAAGTAGTGCGAATCCGAGGTGAGGAATCCTATGAAACGATTGAGGCATATACGGGATATTGCAATGGTTTGGGCATTGCCGGAACTGAAAAAATGGTTTGGTCGCCGGACCCGTTATATGTGTTGAATATTGATGAATTGAAAATAAAGAAAAGTGATGAAGTGTTTCACTTGGATTGGGAATTGGAATCGGTAATAAAGAACTACTCCTTTGCAATAGAGGTGAAAGGACTGGAATATGTGACATCAGTTATAGGGTGTGTAAATGGATTGTCTGATTGCTATTGTATAGGTAAAGGTTGCGGAATGTGTAACTCACAGCCTATTTATTTTGAAGCAAAGAAGGAAGGTGGCAAAGTAATAGCGCATTTTACTGCTTTTAAAGGGGCGAAAGATATACCGACGCGAATGTCAATGTTGGGAGAACCGATTTCTCGAGAAGCAAGTAGTGTAAAGTTGATACTAAGTTTTGTAAGAACTGATAATACGATACAGGAAAGGACGATTGATGTTACTGAAATAATTGGTACGCTTGAAAAAGATGAGAAGGAGGAAGAAGGAAAACAAGATCCGCCACCAGAGATTGAGTTGCCACCTGGTGATAAGATTGAGGTAGAGAAACCGGAGACACCACCTAATCCTGACGGGGGTGGAGGAATGAATGGAAACGTTGATGGTTGGGGACCAGAAGATAATGTTGAATTACCAGTAAACTGATTCCTAATAGCATAAACAGAATAGAATAATATTATTAACTAAAAAGATACAGTTATGAAAAAGATTTTATTGGCAGTAACAGCTGCTTTGGCAATTACGAGTTGCTCGCAGAATGAAGAATTTGAGAATGAAGGACAGAAAGCTGAGATTAACTTTACTACCATAGTAAGTAAGGCAACAAGAGCGAGCGAGTTAAAGACAGAAGGTTTGAAAACTAATGGTGGGTTTAAGGTTTTTGCATATAATACAAAGGATAATAATATGTCTGCTGAAACCATTTTGGGTGAAACACCATTTATGAATGGTGTGGTAGTTTCTTGGAATAGCTCAGCATGGACAATGAACCCTGTTGGGCCTTATTACTGGCCTTTAAAGGATAAGATTCAATTCTTTTCATATTCGCCTGTGGCTAATGTGAGCTATGTTAAGCCGACTAGTTCAAAAGCAGGTTATCCAAGTTTTTCTTATACTATCGTTGATTCTCAAGAAGATTTAGTCGTGGCTTATGCAAAAAATGAAACCAAACCGGGAGTATCCGGTACACCTGTAAAATTAGATTTTAAACATGTCCTGACCCAGATTAATTTCAAATTAAAAGGGAAGGATGATGGTTTTACTTATAAAGTAACCAAGATTACTTTGTCAGAAATAAATAATACTGGAGATTTTACTTATGTTGATCCTACTGAGAGTGTAGTAGGTACTTGGTCAAATCCTTCTACTTCTACATCGTATCAGTATAATGCAACTTATACCGATTTTACAGGTACTTCTGAACTTACTTTAGCAACGGGTGATAATGCATTAATGTTAATGCCGCAAACTTTGGGAGAAAATGCAGAAATAACAATAGCATATTCTACTGTATATGGTGGTGGAGAAGTCTTTAATGGAGAGAAAAAAGTTAGTTTGAAAGATGTTGTTTGGGGAGCTGGTGATAAGATTCTTTATACTCTTTTATTACCAGGCGGAGCTGAAAATGTTACATTTACTCCAGATGTAACTAACTGGAATACTCAAACAACGCCGGAAGCAAACGAGGCTCAGTAAAAACTTTCTAGATTTGAAAATTGAGCTTTCGAAGGATTATTTCTAGATTAGAAATACTTTTAGGAGGTGTGTCAAAATGCGCACCTTCTTTTTTTTAAGCACAAAGCCCCGACTTTCACAAGCTGGGGCTTTGTTATTACCTAAAGATTTTGT
>ERZ772854.127-NODE-127-length-95451-cov-17.862898_pt1 | contig 95451 bp, 109 predicted proteins | sample MGYA00580844_ERZ772854 | MGnify/ENA primary metagenome ERZ772854 (study PRJEB29015, sample SAMEA2737727) | human gut metagenome | biome: human gut; feature: human-associated habitat; material: faeces | place: China | collected 2012 ...
TCTTCCTTGTACCGCAGATTCTTCTCGGCGTTCTGAACAAAGAATCCTTCCAGACATTCTCTTTTGCAGCTATTCCCCAAAGAACGCTCCGATATAAACTTGTTCCGTTCCGGCGGCAGATAGCTATAACGCCCACGTTGGGTTTTGACGAAAATGTTGTATTCATCCTGCAGGATGTCTTGAAAATCTTCATACGAGATTGCTTTCTCACGAGCAGCGGCAACGGCATCCCGGATAAGCTGCTTCTGTGTTTGAAACTTTGTCGGATTGGGCGTAAATCCTTCCGTTTCGATTTTCTGTTTTTTCTCATCCAGCCGCCGCTGTGCCCAATACTCCGCTTCGGTCACACCCGTTCTGGATGGTGACAGTAAATCGACCTGATGCAGAAATTCGCGGCGGCACAAATCCATGAGGGATTTCTGCAGGTGTTTCAGGTACTCGTTCGTCACATGGTGCTTGTAGCCAGCCTTGCTATCAATGGGCCGTTCCATAAAGGGCTGCTTAGGCACATCCCGTTTTCGCAGACTGTTGATTACGATATGGACATGAATGTTTCCGCTGCCATTGTGCCCGTCCATGTGCGTACAGACCAATGCCTGATGCCCCGGAAAATTTGCTTTTGCGTATTCCAGTCCAAGCTCCTGCGCCCGTTTACCCGTCAAACAATTTTCTGTGCTGTCCCGTGGATCAAAGCTGATGATGTAATGGTGGCTTTTGATTTCATTCTTGTTTTTGTTTTTCTGGTACTCGCGGTTCAACTGCTGGCAGGCCGCATCAAAGGAATAGGGTTCACAGTTCAGACCGTCCAGATAAAACTCATCTCGCATGATACGATTTCCGTTCTGGTCAAGGATCGGAGTTTTCCGAAGCTCGTCATGCTTGAAAATCAGATATTCCAGCGCAGCGCCATAGTTGGAACTCTTACTTACGATGTGCTTTAAGATTGCCATAGTTCTTCCCTGCCATTTCTGCGACCTGCTCCCGCATTTCAAAAATGCAGGAAATCGCATGGTTGATGTTTTCGTGCATCGCACGGGACTGGATACCGCCGCTGTTGAAGAACGCTGCGATCTGGTTCAAGTTGTTCCCGATTGCGGCAAACTCCCGTGTGATAGCTTCGATCTCGTCCGGGTGGACATAGAACACATACGAGGTATTCACGCGGCCTTTCATCAGCATCTGTGCTGCAAATTCAGAGAGGGTCATTCCGGCATCTTCTGCCTGCCGGTGTAAAAGTTCATGTACTGTTTCTGTTACTCGTGCGGAGATTACTTTTGTCTTTACGATAGATTTCACTTTTTTCTTCGTTCTTGGCATGGGGTCTCCTTTCCAAAATCAAGAATTTGATTTTCCCGGCAGTGCATCTGCACTCCGGCTGTGACCTGCTGCGGCAGGCCACCAACAGGCAAAATCATGTGATTTTGCACGATGTGAGGGTATGGGGAGCACAATCCCCATCAAGATGCCGCGTGGAGAAATCGCCCGTAGGAGCGATTTCGTATACAAAGGCGAATCTTGCTCTTAACTACCGTCCACTCTGTCCCAGCCCGTTCCTGCCCGATTTTCTCCGGCGTATTTTCCGGTAAGACGCGCAGAATGCACATTCAGTACCAGAGGTATCCTGCTGGGGTGGCTCATGAAATTATCAAGGTACGATGTAGCTTTGTAAGGAATCAGGGGCTTTCACAAGTGAAACCACAGAGAAGCGGTCAGCCTGGAAAAATAGTCCTTACACCCTATACAAACTCAAAGGGCTGTTTTTAAACCGGGCCTTTTGAAAATTCAAAGAAAATTCATTTTTCCAACGTACCCCTCTACCTATAACAATCTAAAATGGATTTATGGCAACCAGTTTTTCAAATTTTGTTGAACTGACTAATTTTAGAATACAGATTTTGTTTGTTTTTCACTCATAAAACTAGAGGAAAGCCTTTTCACAAAAGATTTTGAAAGCCCCTATACTAATAGGGATCCGCAGGGCCGTTTTGGAATACATTTTTGAAAATTTCACAATTTTGGACAAAAATAAAAACGGCAAAGTTCAAAATAGAACCTTACCGTCATTCATAAAGACACTGTATAAAACGAAACGCCCACGATAAGCAGGTGGCGTGCCTGTTCATCGTGGACATATTGCTATTTTAACGTTGTGTAACCGTTATTGATGTTCCTACACGGGCAACCTTGACACATCCGTGTCAGGACGATTCACTGAACGATCTCTTCATCTTCTCCTTCACTTCATCCGGCACATCGATCAATCTGAACCGATAGAACATGCCATAAATGTAAGTCACTCCCCGGATATCGCCCAGAGCTTTCGGGCGGTCTACCACTTCTCCCACCTTTTTAATATTCTGTAGTGCCAGCAGCACCGAACTCCATGCCAAACTTTTACTCTTCTCCCGTCTGTCAATCCACAGCTCCTTCGTGTACTCGCCATTTCTGCCTTTTTTAATTTCGTAAGTAAATGGCAACCCGGAGTAGGTTTTAAATTTCACACCAGCATAAGCCAGAACCACACCCCAGAAATTTTCTTTTGTCAGATCAGTCCTCCATCGCTTCATCGCTCTGTATCTCCGCTGCCGCTCTGCTCCAACACTGATTTTTTCTTTTTCTACTGTACTTGGGAAGTACACACCTTTTTTATATGGCAGGTACGAGGTAACGGAGGCTTTGGAAAGGTTAAGCTCTTTTGCGGTTGAGAGTATGGAGGTTTTGTAGTCTTGTGTTTCTCGACACTCCTCAAATGTATCCTGTACCTTCTCGGCCACATCCGATTCATACACACCAGCCGTAATGAGCAGCTTCCGTACCTTTATTGGATTTAATCCCAGTTCTTCACCGATGGCCTGCAAGGACATCTCATAATCATAAAGTGCCACAGCTTTTTCCATCTGCTCTTTCAGATTCCTCCCGGCATCATACTCCGGCTTCAGCTTCTTCCGGCCACCGCCGGGCTTCCGGGGTTTATATGCTCTTTTCTCTCCCATAATTACTCGTGCAGCTCCAGCGGCAGTCTGTCCGGATCATGGAAGAAAGTCATCTTTTTGCCGGTATAATCATCAACTCGAATCGGCTCACATTCAATCCCTACCTCCGCCAGCTCTTTCACCGTCCGCTCCACGCTATCCACGCAGAACGCAAGATGACGTAGGCCACAGGCTTCCGGGCGGTTCACACGCTTCGGAGGATTTTCCTCAGCGAAAATCTCCAACTCCGTAAGTTCATTGACACGAAGATCAATCTTCCAGTCCTTTCGCTCTGGGCGATAGTTTTCTCTGATGGCAGAGAATCCCAGCTTGTTCACATAGAAATCCTTAGCTACTTCGTAGTCAGATACGATGATTGCAATGTGATGTATTTTTGATAGGTTCATTCTTCTCACGCTCCTTTTTATTTTCGTTATAAACTATATAGCGACTTTCAAAATATACCGCGTGAACTCCTGAAGTTCAGTTTGTCCACACGGCATTTCTTTTTTTCTTGGATTCTTGTTTATTTCAGCTTTTCAAGGATCTCATCAGCGCTCATGCCTTCGGCAAGCAGCTTTTTCAGAACGGTCTCTGCTTCTGCCTTTTTTGCTTCTTCCGCAGCTTTGGCATCTGCCTTCGTCTTTTTTGCCTCCAGTTTGACAATCTCCTTGTCGATAGCTTTCAGCGAAGCCTTCTTCTCTTTCAGGTCAGCTTTCAGAGAATCAACATTGGCAGTAATGGATGCGATTTCAGTAGAAAGTGCTTTCCTCTCGGACTGTTTTTCTACGATCTGGAATGCAAAATCAGCAGTCACAGTTTTGGGCTTATTCTTGCTGTCTTTGGTTCTGGGCATTTTGGGCTACCTCTTTCTATTTCAATTTTCTACTATTGAGTTTATTTCACTATCTTTTTTCTGTTTTGGAACAAACCGATTAATCCGTACAAGAAACATAATTGGTATAATACTTCAGCTTCTTGTCAAAAAGCCTACTTTCGAGCCGCATTGGAAGCGTTTCATCATTACTAGGGTCAAAAGTGTTTTCAAGCAACGAAGCTTCCAATGAGTAAAGTCCTGAAAGAGCAGTTAGAACATTTTGAAGGCTAGCATTTTTATAATTATCTCCATTATTCCCAGCTCGATCATGTTTAGCACCATTATACGCATTCCACCAAGCCGGAGTCCCTGCGTTTTCTTCCAAGATGAATCTTTTCGCTTTTTTATCGGGATTGATCCTAATGCGGTAATTCTTCCACGGCTGAAGTTTAATCTTATTCCTAAATACAATAGATTCTTCAACAAGCTTCGGATTGTTTTTTGTCACATAGAACCACCATTCATTTAAACCTGTACGTTTATCAGCTTTGAATGATGGCTCACAGATACCGGCATAAGCTTTTCCAACCACATCAATTTCACTGCAAATTGTCTGAAAGAGCATCATATACTCCATTGAGTATACCATTCCATTACTCAAGTCAAATTCTACATAGCGTTCTGTTTCTAGGAATCTGTTTTCCAATGCCAAGTAATATTTCCAGTATTGACTCACTAAATCTTGAAATGTCAACATTACGGTTACTTCTCCGTTATTTTAATTTTATAACCCTTTTTCATTCATGACTGGAATCCACTTTTCATTGCTTTTCACCCAATATTGGGTTATGCTGGTTTTATTCAGTGCTTTACTATATTTATCGTAAACATATTCTACCTGCCGAATAGTCCCATCATATTCATCAAATACCGATAATCTTGCTCCATTCTTTCGTATGTCATATAAATTCAATCCGTATTGATATTTGCGCTCTCTTATCGCGTTTTTCACACGGTTTGAATCCTCATTAGCTTTCGTAGATTTCTTTTTCACTTCGCAATAGAAAATATTATTTTTCGTTTTCCTGACATGTAGCAGAATATCCGGCGCAATCCATCCATTTACATCTTCTGGGTGTGGACGCTTAATATCATTTCCTTCTCTATTATATTCCAAGTCAACGCAGGCATCTTTTTTAAATCCGCCGTCATATTTGTGTTGTAAATATATAGCCAACCTGCCCGCAATTGATCTTTCCTGCACATCAGTTTCGAATAAGGCGATATCTTTTTCATAGAGCATCTGGAACGCATATTCCCAAAGCCTTACCAACTCATTGTACTCCATAACTATCCTCCTCCATATACTTTGCCTCTTAGCCACATTACTGTGTTGCCTGCCGCTCACCACGAAGAGGTGTGCAAAGTTTCGAGCAGCGTAGGCTGTGAGAATCTTCTCCAAGTCTTGTGAAAATCTTCCCACAGCCTTATTTTTCCCTCATGTGATTTCCTTCTATTGTGTCCTTGGAGGTGTAAATCACATGAAATATATTGCTGGTTTCGAGTATACAGATGACGAATGGGATACTATGGATAAGACAGCCCGCCGAAAGGTATCTGAAGTCATCCTTGATTTGCTTTTGTCGCCTACCTACCGCATTCCAATGCCAGTTACCGAAATACAATCAGTGCTCTTATCCTCTCTGCCCACAGTGCAAGATCACAATGGTGCGTGAGTATCAACGCTTCTGTGACCGCTGCGTCCAACAGTTGGACTGGAGTAAATTTGAGGATGCCAAAGAGGTATACATAGGGTGGGACGGTGTGAACAAGGCTTATCTGCCCTGAGTATATCACAGATTAGAGAATAAGTCCGCTTTATACGTTTTTTGCATCTCTTTTAAATATGTGCTAACCTTTTTCATCAGCGCTATTTGGTTTGGGAAATTACAAGATGCTGCTTTTCTCCCCCCTGCAAACGGATCCGGATTCTTTCTGTAGTAATTAATTACATCATCAAAGAGTCCTAAATATATCCCCATTGTATCGCCGTCTAAATTTTGTATTGCGTATTCTTGTATCTTTGGAATTAAAATGTCTGGAACTTTAACACCCGTTAACGCAACCAATTCATGCGTAATTAAATTAGTATATCCTCCAAAAACCGCTATGTTGCTTTCACATAGCTCAATTCCTAGTTCCTCAGAAGCCTCCTTCTGCATATTTTCAATTACAGAAAGCATTCTAAAATCATTAAGATCCTTATCAAAAACAACCGGCAAATGTCCCCCTGCACCCAAAAGTTCAATAACAGGTCGATCCATAGATCCGTCCCAACCAGCAACTCGCCTGTTGAACACACAAATAACATCACCCATTTGTAACTGCTCTATCGATTCATTAAATGGAAGCCAAAATCTGTCAAATTCATGCTTTCCGTATATTTTTTTTCTGCTTTCGCTTTTTATCCACTGTAGAATTTCACCATGCACTATCTTTGACACAAAAACCCCTTGTGTATTTAGATGCCATAGGATGTCTTTTCTGCTCTCCGCATATGCCAACGGAGTAAGTACATTAGTACACTGATATTTGATATTAAGCGCATCAGATACTTGAATTACTCGAATTAAATCAATCCTCTTTTTGTCCCATTTTTCTGATATGCCTTTTAAATCAAATAAATTATCTTCTGAAAATTCATACCGGACTGTTTGTGGCAAAAGGAAGACATCTTCTTTATATCTTTGGCTTTCCTCAAATGACTCAATTCGAGTTAATGACTTTAATTTATCTGCGCCATTTAAATATCTCATTAGATTTTCTCCTTTCATTTAAAAAGCAATTTAGTCCCCACACAAGATATGCTGTCGGATATGTATAATTTCCAAGACCATGTCTCTCCATTTTCTCTGGAATATAATACATTTCATCAGGTGTTTCATTATATAAGCTACTCTTTAGTATCAACTCAATTCTTTTTACACACTTATTCATCTGATAAATCTTCAAATTTCCATACTTATATGCTAATGTCAATGCTTCTATCGCATATCCAATCAAAATATGATTCCACGGTGCTTTTGCAACACCCATATTTGCCTTTTTAATTCCAATAAGTGTTTCCACCTCATAATCTATACCTTTATTGACAAATTGTTCGAATACATATTTAATCGCCTCATCAACTTTATATCTTTGCATTATTCTTTTTCTTAAGTTTGGTTCCAATTCATAATAAAGGACAATAGCCATAGCTGTAGGTGTCAATCTACTACTATCTTGCTGTGAGAATCCGAATTTTCCAAACTTAGAATGCTCGTAAAATTCCAATATAAATTCCTTGAATTCACGTGTATCGCGTGTTGAATATTGATTCAATGCTCGTAATGCCCAAATACTGTTCACATTACTGCAATCTTCAAAACTCGGTTTTTCCATAAACACGCCCCAACCATATTTACATCTTGAATTCCACAATCTTCTTGCCAAGGCATCATACTTATCATGCCAAATCTCATAGTCTACTTTACCCTTTAACTCCCCCATTAAATATAATATCATTGAAGTGCAGACAACTGTTTCTTTTCCAAGCGATTTGCTACAGAGTCCCCTTTCATTGACCTCAAGATTTATTTTACTTAATGTGGACCGGAACACCTCATTTTTATACATTCCAGATTTATATAAGGCGATAAGTGCCTCGCACGTATTTGCATTTTGAGTTTCCGTTGCCTTATCCACAGCTCCCCAATGACATGGCATATTTACTAGCCAATTATTCAATTTTCGAACAATCACTTTATATTGTTTATCTATCGGTCGAAAATCCCCGATTTTACTCTGAATCAATTCAAATGCTACTTCTACCAATGGTGTCACAAAATACCAATTCATGAGATATAATACCCCTGCTGGAGTCACAAGAGCAATCGCATCAAGAATATCTGTTTCAGTTCTAAATATAAGACAAATAAAATCACGTAATAAAGTCAGCAAATTATATTGAAGTAATGTCCATATTTCTAAAGCACTTACCAACAACGTGACAAAAACTTTACGTCGTTTCAGATCAACATCCATAAAAAACTCAACCCCTTCCTTTTTTCATTTAATACCGCCGCCGCTTTATACTTCTTCTGCCGCCTTGGATTTTCCTATTCATACATAGTTTTAGTGACGTTTCTCTGCTTTAGCTGTAGGATGCCCTTCTCTCTTTGTCTATCGCCTGCCATACGGTGATAATCCGATATTTTTCTTGAATCTTTTCCTTCATGGCAGCTGTATTTTCTTAATCATTTTAGTTCACTTACATCATTTCTAATGTTAATCAAAAAGGACCTGCCGGTAATCACATTATTAACAACTGCCTTTGCCAAGTTCATCGCATCTATGTGCTGCTGATCATAACTAAAATGAACGTCATATACAAATTTTATAGCTCTCACTTTTATGCTAATATTATCATACTCGATAAAAGCATTGTCAAACTTCTCTATGTGAGTTAGATTTTTGCCTTCGTCTCTACTTGGTAACTTATCTATAAATGTCTTTAATGAGTCTTTACGCTCGTCCGTCTGTCCCTTATTTGCAACTACAAAAGTACAGTCTGATTTTCCATGGAAGCTTGAGAGGTTCTCGGCTGTAACTCCATTAGCATTCGCCCAATCCAAATCCACATATAATATAGGTCGAACATTGATTATACTACGCAAAATGTACTTTATGTATATGTCTTTGATGCAGCCATCCCAATCGCTCTCCAATGGTTCACGGATTTGCATTAATTGAATTCCATACGTCTTAGCCACATTTATTGCACCAGTTTGAAACCCATTTCTTGATGCAAAGATACCTTGAATGTCGTTTCCTATATCCAGAAGAGTTGAACGAAAAGCCTCAATCTTTTCTGCCGTAACCGGATTTTTATAGTCTTTGCATTCAACCGCCACTCTGTATGTTACTGTACCATATGAAAATTGCCAATAAACATCAATCTGATGTTCTCGACTAATTCCCTTCAACTTGACATTGTGCTGCACTATAGCATTGCTCAGGCCATCGTTTGCATTCAGCACCTTGTACACATCTTGAACAAAGCGTTCGTATTCTTCTCCTTGTTTAGACATAAGGCTTTCCTCGCTGTGCACGATTTTATAGTTTATACATCACTCTTCACATCTTAGCCGTCAAATGACGTTGCCTACTGCTCACCGCGTAGAGGTGTGCAAAGTTTTGAGCAACAATGGGAACTCGCGCTCCCACAATTCATGTAGTTTCCTCTATGATATTACATGGAGGTGTAAAACACATGAAAAATAAATTAGATCGGTTCGATGATGACTGGAAGTGGGATGTACTGCCCACACGGATGCTATATGAGCTTCTGCTCTCCCCTACTTACCGATGGCCTTGGAAAGTAAAAATTGTATGCTCGTATAGGTGGGGTGCTGAGTTTCCAAAGTGTCCACGATGCGGAACCACCATGAAGCGTGAGTACCAGCTCTTCTGCAACCACTGTGGTCAAAGACTGAACTGGAGTGGGTTTGATGATGTAGAAGTACGGTACATAGGGTGAGATGGGGTTGAAGAGGCTGAAGATTGATTTCTGGTACTTTTATTTTACTCCGCTGTGATAAAATCCGCAAGGTTAAACCTTATATCCCTTTTCGCAAATCACATTGACTACTTCGTCCACATACTTCTGGCAGGTATCATGGTCAGGTGCTTCCACCATCACACGTACGACCGGCTCAGTACCGGATCCACGCGCCAGAATACGACCAGTATCGCCCAGTGCTTCAGCAACTTTGTTGACTGCTTCCTGCACAGCCGGGTCGTTCTGTGCTGCATTCTTGTCCGTCACACGGACATTTTCCAGTACCTGCGGATAGATCTTCAGCGGTGCTGCCAACTCACTCATCGGCTTCTTCTTGGCCAGCATGACTTCCATCATCTTCAGGCTGGTCAGGATACCGTCGCCAGTACTGGCGTACTTGCTGAAAATGATATGGCCACTCTGCTCACCACCAATGCGGCAGCCGTTCTTAGCCATGTACTCATAAACATACTTGTCGCCAACGGCAGTCTTGTAATGGACACAGAAGCCTTTTTACCAGTCTTTTAATATTCATTTTAAGTTTCCTCTATTCGCTTTATCACCTTTGCCGGGCTCCCAACTGCTACACAATAGTCAGGGACATCTTTAGTAACCACTGAATTGGCTCCAATCACGCAATGCTTACCAATCTTTACATTACCTACAATCACAGTGTTGATGTAGGTTTCCGAGCCACCATTTCTGTGTAAAAATTTCCTTTACTACTCATTTCTTCGGCAAAATACAATATGTCGGTATAAAATAATCATTAACCACTACATATAGTGTTTCTACGTTTTTAGACGCAAAAAATAGGCCATCAACTCGAAAATTGATGACCTAAATATCGGTGCAAAAAGCTCACTTATTTGATTATTGAAAAAAGCCTACCTGGTTTCCGTTCCTGCCTGCTATGCTTTAAGCAAGCCGGATGGTAACCAAGTGGGCTTCTTTAATTTCGGATATTCTATTTTTCAGTGCTGGGCTCTTCCTTTGCTTCGCCACACGCCCCTCACATTTCCCCACTGTCGGCTTTTTCTTCCGGGGTGGGATTGTTTTGCGATGGAGAGCCTTCTGCCCGACACAGGGCAAACGTGGGGCTTACTGTTCCGTCCAGCACTCTCCCATTTTCAATCGGCAGTGCTTCTTGAATTTGAAAGCTGACCAACCTCTGCTCCGGGAACAGATTTCCAATCATACGATAAGATCTGCATTTATTCCATTTGGCATTTTTATAAACCATTCGCACGAAGGCCACGCACTTGATCTCACAGCTGCTGAACTCATTCAGTTTTCCCACTCGATGAGCTCCTGCATCTGCCGCACTGCATACCTGCACGGCGATCTGATTCATTTGGGGATTGTATAAAAACCGATAGTGTGACGGCCAGCCGAGCGTTTCAAGTGTGCTGCGAAAAATGGTGATCCGTCCTTCATCCACGTTTAATGTCATACCGAGAACACCGGCGTGCCATATTTTCTGTTCCTGCAATCTACTCACCTCCTCCTAAAAATGGGCGCACTTCCCCCTTGGTTTCTTTTTATCATTCTAATCCGCACTGGCACCGGGGGCCGTCCCCGTCAGGATGCTCATCGACACATATCCATCTATTTGCTTCACTTCTGATTCTTTCAGGTGTTCTTCTACAGGCACGCCAAAAGTACCCGCAATATCATCCGGGTAAAATCCCTTTCTGGTATTCACAGGCTTTGTTTCTTCTGATTGCGGCGCACTTTCCCCTTTCTTCCGTTTCTGACCTTCGTGGAATATTTCTGGCACAAGCAGGTCAAAAACATACAAGGTCTCCCCTTCGAAGTTGATTCGATACCCCAGTATCTTATAGCGGCAGTCACTATCCCAGCCCATCTCGTTATAAACCAATTCTGAAAAAGGCTTACAGGACATTTTTCTGCTCTTCCGCTTGTCCGGCTTCGCAATACACCAGCGCAAAGCGTCCTTATCATTTTCATCACAGCCGCGTACAACGATGCGCTTCAAATCACTGTTGAACATGACGTGTACATAAACCACATCTTCCAGCCCACTGATGCAGGCTGTGTTAAATGTGATGCTGTCTTTTCGAATCACAATTGCCGGGTCCCGGAGGTGAGCGAACAGTTCTTTTCGCACCACTTGATATCCATCATATGAAAAAGTGCTCTCCAGTTCTTCAGCCTTTGCATCTCTTTCAGTCTCCAATGCCTGCTCCTTCGGCGGCATTAACGTTTTGTTTTCCTCCATCTATGTCAATCCATCCTTCCATTATTTCTTCCGCTTCATGGAGCAGTGTATTTAGACCATCTGCGGTAAAAATGTTCATTTCCTTAATTTCTGATGCCGGCCGAAGTACATCCCAATTGCCGGCATAATGCTCCTGCTGCAAAATACCAATCTGTGCGACACTCGTGATTGGCTGGCCAAAAGTCCCCGCCCATTCCGGTGGGAAAATATAAATCGTCTTTTTAACTGTTTCGCCTTCCGATTCTTCCTCCTTAGGTGGCAGGACGATTTCCTCCACCTTGATCATCTCCGGCTCATCCAGTTCAAAGAGCATCAGCTTATCGCCTCCCTGCTCCACAAGCTGCCCACGGAAGCGGTACTTCAAATCTTCGTCCCACTCCATGATATCAAAAAGAGCCTTTGCCAGTCCTCGACACCCAAGGGTACTTGCACACCAGCGTCCTTCTTTCAATCTACCCCAGCGGATTGCATTCGGATTGCTCTTTTCGCACGGCCGAATGGCAATACATCTGTCAACCGAATTCAGAAGCAATTCTACATACTCCACATCATCAAACTTTTTCAGACAGGCAGCATTAAACCGCAGCCTTCCGTTTGAAATCGTCATCGCCGGATTCTGCAAGGTTGCAAAATACTGTGCCCGGACTACTTCATAGCCAGTAAGATCCAGACGCTTCCTTACTTCTACCGTGTTGGACTGTTTTTCCCGCATGACGCTTTCGGATGCTTCCCGGTATTCCTCTGCCGAGAAACCTGTCCAATCCTTATCAAAAGGAACATATCCGCGAAGGACGCCATCATCTACCACACTCAAAACTGGCAACGGATGATTTTTCTTTTTATACGTCCGGGATGCGCGCAGATGATTGGCCGCATTGAAAACATCTCTGGAAACAATCGCCTCGTGATGGTCCCGCTGACGGTACTGCGTTCGATCATTGTTGTTCTTCTTTGCCTTGTGCGTAAGGAAGTTTGGTGTGAAAGTCTTTCTCGCCAGCACATCCCCACAATGGCGTTCATTTGCAATGATGCCGGCAATCGTGCCCGGATTCCATTCCATGTTTCCCAGCTTCGTCTTCCGCTCGTAATCTGTCAGAAGTTCCGCAATATCCTTCAGCGAAAATCCATTCAGGTACAGGTAATAAATAACCTTTACTGTCTGGGCCTCATCCTGATTCACCACAAGGTTACCATCCTCATCCTGGTCATATCCAAGCAACGCCGGCGTAAGGAAAAGTCCACGGCTGAACCGCCGATCAATCGACCAGTTCATGATAATTGATTTGGAATGGGATTCTTCCTCTGCCACGGATGCCAGAATCGTCAGGATCATGCGTCCGTTACTGTCCAGGGTGTAGATATTGTCCGCTTCAAATTTCACCCCTACAGGCGGGTCAAGATTTTTCAGCGTTTCGATAACAGAAAGGCAGTCAACGATATTTCTGGCAAAACGGGCGATGGACTTTGTAAGGATCAGGTCAATCTTTCCCGCCTTACAATCCTCGATCAGCTGCTGCATTCCTTTGCGGTGTGCCAGCGAAGTGCCACTAATGCCTTCATCATCATAGATGCCAACAAATTCCCAGCCGGGCTGTGCCTTAATGTAATCCGTATAATAATTTTTCTGAAGCTCATACGAGGAGGTCTGTTCATCATTGTCAGTGGAAACACGTACATAGGCAGCGACACGACGAATAGAGGTGCTTTCTCCAAGCCCCTCCACAATTTTGGCCGGGATAACCTCCAGTTCGGAAGTATCCACGCCTCTATATCGGTCTCTAATCCTCTGCTTACGATCTATCGCTTCTGTTCCACTGCTCATTCTATAGTTCCTCTCATTCCATCGGCTTTATGCTCCAATACCACTGGCGCATCTTCCGATAACTTCGGATGCCGAGTTCTTTCTTTGTGTTTTCTGCTGTTCTACGGCTAATACCTTCATCGCTCAACCGCATATAGATTTCTCTGGATCTCATATCATCTTCTGAAAGCAGCTTCTTAATCAGGTAGGCTGCTTTTTCAGACTTTGATTCAAATACTGGTGTTTCCGGCTCTGCTGCCGGGTCCTGTGCTATTTCACATTCCAGCCATTGGAAGCCCTGCTCCGCTGTTATCGAAAATTTGATTTCTCCATCTGACGGAGCCAGACTGTTTTTTATCTGCCGGACGATACGGACATCTGTGTTCTTTGGATCTCGCTCCACCTGCAGGACACTCCGGGCAGCCGCCACCACATCAATACTGCCAAGGCTCCGATACAGGCCTTTTGTTCCCTCTTTTTTGTTGAGGTGACCGATCAGCACAATGGCGCAATCATATACAGATGCCCACATTCCAAGACGCTGCATCAGCTTTCTTGCTCTGCCTGCAATCTGAAGGTCAGAATCACTTCCGAGATATGCCTGTATCGGGTCAATAACCACAAGCCGTGGCCGAAATTCTATAATAGCCTGCCGGATGCGTTCATCATCCAGTGTCAGGTCACTGTATGTTTCTTCATTTATAAAAGCCACATTCCCACAATCTGCCCCACACTTTTCCAGCCGGGGCTTGATGGTATCTGACACACCATCTTCTGAACACTGGTAAATGACCCTCTGCGATAATCCGACTGCTTTGCCATCCGGCAGCTTTCCGCCTTTAGATAACTCTGCTATCAAATTCATCATCATTGTGGACTTACCATCGCCGGGGTCGCCTTGCAGTAATGTGATCTTCCCAACTGCTATGAACGGATACCACAGCCAACGAACAGAAGTCGCCTGTACATCACTATATAATGTAAGAATCCCTTTTTCTCCTTTGCTCGTCATCATCGTTCCTTTCCATGTGCAGTCTTTTCTACATTTATATTATAAGGTTTGATTGATGATTTGACTGCTACCTATCATGTAGCACGTTTCATGTTCTGCTACATAGCAGGTAGCAAAATGGGCTAAGACCACACAGCAGATAGGGGTGTGAGCTTTTGCGGTCTTAAACTCTTCTATAACCAGTTGCTATGTATTTTTCTCTACGGGATAATTGTTACAGCCTTATGCGGGTAAACATAAGGAGGACCACACATGGCCATAGATTATGAAGCTTTGGGCAAGCGTATTTCAAACGCCCGCAGACAAACTGGTATCACGCAAGAGGCTCTTGGGGAACAGCTTAACATGACCCGAAAACACATCAGTGTTATTGAAGCAGCTATCAACCGTCCGAGCCTGGATACTCTGGTTGATATCGCAAATGCACTGAACGTATCAGCAGACGACCTTCTCGTAGACAGTCTGACACACTCGGCTTCCACTGCCGATTCCGAGATTCACCGTCTGCTTTTGGACTGCAACACACTTGAGCAGGAGATTCTTACCCGAATGGTAAAGGAACTGAAAGCGATTTTATACGGATTGGGAGTATGATTTTGTAACTCGTTGACCACATAACAAAAAAGCCCGCATAAGCCACAACTGCACTTCGGAGCATGCCGGGGTGCTGTCTGTGGTTCATGCGGAATGAGGCAAAAAAGAAGCCCACCAGCGTACCATGTAGGATTTACACAGTACGCCAGTGGGCAAATCTTTATTTTAACAGATCTGATAAACTATATTCACCTTTAGGAATATTTGCGGTTCTACGATACTCTTTTATTGCATTAACTAATGTCTGTGGATTACTAAAATAATCTATCACAAAATCATACGATTTCACATTATGCATACGAAGATCTGCTTTACAAAATTCACTAGGTTTCTTTCCTGAACGCTTAAATCGCTCATAAGCTCCTTCGCTATGAATAATCAGCATCTCTATCTCCGGAGCAGTAATAACATTGATCACATCAACCTTCTTCTCATAGGCTTTGCTAAGCCTAAACTCTTCTCTCCGAGAGTCAAGAATCCTTATGACAGAGATCTGATCTTTAAATCCTTTACGCAAGAAGCGTTCCTCAAATGTCTTAGCACTCCTGCAGCGAATAACATTTTCTTCAAGCATATCTTCTCTTGTAAAAATCAAAAGATTATTATCCACTAGAACATCAATAATTGCAGTTTCTGCTGATCCTTCACATATACACGCTATATATGGTGCTAACTTCATCCTACCGCCCCCCTTATTTAATTGAAGCGGCCAGATTTTTCTTCAAACGCATATATGCTTCATACGCTGGAGTTGTTCCTTCCAGGAATCCGCTTTGATATGCATCGCTCTTCTTAATATCGTTGCGCTTTAGAATATAGCTCAAGTTTTCCACTGTGATGCCATTTCGATTTCTTACGATACAAATCCCATCATTTCGGTCATATTCATCTAGCAGTTCCGGATAATGCGTTGTAAAAATCAGCGTTCCGCCTCTTTTGTTAAGTCGGCTGTCCATGAAGAAGCGCATCAGAGTAGTTACAATTTCTTTATTAAAATGATTTTCAATTTCATCTACCAGAAGGTATCCTCCAGATTGAAGAACCTCTTTCACCATCGAAAATGTAATAATGCCCTTAATTGTACCAGAGGACAAATACTGTTCAAGATCTACCGCATTATTCAAGATTATCTCATCTTCATCACTAAATTTCAGATGAATAAATGTTTTTCCTTCCGCCTGCTCAAAACATAGCTTCTCGATGGTCGGGTCAAGAAAAGCAATCACTTCCAGCGGAATATCTTCTGTAAAAGGCAAAACATTCACATTCGTATAAGAAAGAAGGCTAAACACATCAACAGCGTCATTTACCTTTTTATTATGAGCGATAATAAAGCTGACATCATCTGAAAGATAAGCTTCATTGCTATTACGTGAATCAACAGGCTCTATTCCATCGAAATCCGTCAAATATTTTTTCGACTTAACGCTTGCAATCGGCTTCTCCCATAGTCTTTCAGACAAGATTGAATACACATACTCGCCTGTCTTTGCTTTTTTCGCTGTAATCACGGTTTCAAGACAGCAGATATATTTGCGCTTATCATAAAAGTATGTGCGAATCGTAGCTTTCTCTGATCCTCCAAGAATGGTTTTTGCCTCCACATGATTGATTGGCTCATTCTTTATAATGTTCAGTGCTAAATTGATGACTTTCAACACAGAGGTTTTACCAGAAGCATTGATTCCAATAAACGCACATGCAGAATGAAGGTAATAGTTATCAATCAGGTTGTACAAATTATTCTTGTCATCTTCACTCACACGCTGCTGAGTGTAAAAGCAAATATCCAAGTCCTCCTTAAACAACGGAAGCCCTTGTGCTGTAATACGAAGTATTTTCATGCAGCATTCTCCCTTCTAAAAACGGTTTTCACGTTTTTATTTTCCATCAAATTCATTATACCCTATTCTCCAGAAATTATCAACGCCTTTTTCGTTTTTATTTTCTGTATTTCAAGCTCCGATACGCATCCAGCACGAATTCCAAAAACTGGGGACTCATCTGCTCCACCATGCTCTTGCCATCCACGTTTCCCAGCATGGTCACACCAGCTTTTGACAGGTCATCTTCTCTCTTCTCCAGCTCCCTGATGCTGTCTGCCACGGCCGCATCGATGAACGCCGCGAACTTTGCTCCGTCAACATTGCTTTGTACCGGCATCGGTGCGCCATCATCACCGGCTAACCGGATTACCTTCGGGTCAAGGATAGCCTCTACTTTTTTAAATGCTTCTTTCTCCGGCATCCGCCGCAGATACCCTTTCATTGCACTCACGACCACCAGCTCCATCTGGGTCGCTGCATAATCTTCTACTGAAAGCCATGCTAATCTCTTCATGTCGTTCTCTCCTGCTATGTGTATTTCTATACTCTCAACATATAGCAGAATTTTGCACATAGCAATGGGTTCGGAAGAAAAATCCTCCAAAAACAAAAAAATCCCCACCAGACAAGACGAAATGTCTCATCCAGTGGGGTTCCCAAAATCACGCTTCCTGCTCCAGCAATGCTCGCTCTTGTGCTTTCCGTTTCCGGATCATCAGCGTGTGTGCCGTTTTTTCCTTTCTCTTTTCTCTATGGTACCGAATGCAGAGTCCGTTGACCTGCCAGCCGTCCATCAGCACCTCGACCGTTTTATTCGGATTGCATCTACGGAATCCGATGAAAGCCATCAGCGTTCGGCTGTTTCCGGTGCTGGTCAGCTTGACTCCAAAATTCGTCGTGTAGGTGATCACATCACCGTCAACGATTCCTTCCTTGATGAATGCGAAGTAAACGCCCTTTTCAAATTCCAAGAAATCCGGAGCCTGTTCCACCCGGTCTGCACCCATCTTTCTTTTTCCACGCCGGATGTCACTCAGGATTTTGCTCCTTGCCTTGCCGCCAAAGTCACGCAGGCAGCTTCCATCTGTATCCAGACCATTGACATTCAGCTTCATGCCGGCCTTGTTGATTTCGGGCAGGGCTTCCAGGCAGCGGATGAAAAAGTCGTAGTTGTGCTTCATCTCCGAAAGAAGCTGTTCTTCCTGGCTGAGTTGCTGCCGTTCGTCCATTTTCTCATTCAAACGCTCTCGCAGGTCATCCACCAGTCTTTCGTAGGTATCAATCTCCGGGCTGGCTTTCTGGCGGCCACGCTCTACTGCTTCTTTCAGACGCCCCTGCATCTGAGCCATTTTTTCCTCCAACTTCAGAATCTGCTCATCCAGTTCTGCTTTTCTGGAAAAATCCCGTTCTGCGACATGCTCCTGTACCTTCTGGTAGACCATCCGGAATTCCGAATCGATCCATGCGTTCTCCCCGTTTTCTTCATGGTCGCGCTTGATGGCGTACAACATTTCCATGAAGCTCTGCTTGACCGCCGTCTCGTATACAAAATGGGAAGGGCACTTTGCATCTCCTTCGCCAATATAAATCGGATGCCAGGCAACATCCGGGTCTGCTTTTCCCATAAATGGACCATCGTTGGTCGGTGAGGTATCTTTTAGACTTGAGCACCGCCAAACGGGATAGGTGTAATAATACCGTTCATAGTAGTCATCCGGTGAACTCCCCTGTGCCAACAGCTCACTGCGGCAGGCATCCAGGCACCTGTCATCCTCGAAGTGCGTGGCTCTTGCCTGCAGGGTTCTGCGGTAAAAGGGGGACCCGCATTTTCCGCATACCAAGTTATCAAAGACATCCTTGCCCACTCGTTTTTCCCGCTTTTCATCCTTCTTTTTCGTTCGGTTTTTCTTTCTGTGTGCCAGGATTTCCTGTGCCCGCATCCATACCGCGCGATTGATAATCGGGACATGGTGGTCCGTCACATAGAATTTCGGAGCTTCTCCATTATTCGGAATCGTCTTGTGGCTCAGAAAATCAACGGTAACCGTTTTCTGCATTTCGCAGTCACCTACATATTTTTCATTCCGGAGGATAAAATCCACACTTTCGCTCTGCCATTTTGTCCCTTTGGATGAAGGGATTCCCTTTTCATTCAGTTCATTGCTGATTTTGTAAGAAGATTTTCCCAGAAGGAACTCATCGAAGATGAACCGCACCACCCTGGCCTGTTCTTCTACAATGACCCAGTCCTTATTCGTCTCACCGTCCGTATAACCGTAGACCGACCGTGGATTTCCAAAGGCAATCCCTTCCTGAAACCGCTTTTGAATACTCCAGCTGATATTCTTGGAGATCGAATTGCTCTCTTCCTGTGCCAATGCTGAAAGGATGGTCAGGAGCAGTTCGCCAGACGCATCCAGCGTGTCGATGTTCTCCTTTTCGAAGTATACACCGATTGGCGGGTCACACTGCCGAAGCTGTCTCACGCAGTTCAGCGTATCGACCGTATTTCGTGCAAATCGGGAAATGGACTTTGTAATGATGTAATCGATCTTCCCGTCCAGCGCATCCTGCATCATCTGATTAAACTCGGTGCGGTGGTTACGGTTGGTGCCGGAGATTGCTTCATCTGCATACATTCCGGCAAAAGTCCAGCCTTCTTTTTCATTGATCAGCTTCGTGTAATAGCTTTTCTGCCCCTCATACGAGGTCTGCTGGGCAAGCTCATCGGTTGAAACTCGGCCGTAAGCGGCAACCCGAATGTCCTTTGCCTTTTTCAGCTGACCGCCGGCAGACACTCTCCGCTTCGTTGCCGGAATCACCTGCACATTGTTTGCAACCGTCCCTTGTGTCATTTGTCTGTTCATCAATACTTCCTCCTTATCATGCCAGGCTGCTGATAGCCCTCAAATACGCTGTCACACTCCACTTCCGTACAGGTGTCATCAAACCAGTGGATTCTAAAATGTTTCGGTGAAAAAATGGTAACGGAAAGCACAAAGGCTTTCACATACGTTCCAACTGCTTCATCCAGAAACATCTGCGTCCCTCCCGCCAGAGAATCCAGCCATTGCAGCGTTTTCTCCCGGATTTCATGGGTCTGTTCCAGCTTCTTCCAGTAATCTTCCATGTACCGAACCTGTTCGGCCTGTTGCTGGGCTTCATGTTCCAGCTTCTCCAGCTGTTCTTCTTCATTGAGAAGTCGGTTTTCTAACTCTGTGACTGCTTCTTTATCTCTCGGTTCTCCCAGCACCTCACATCGCACTTTCAATGCTTCTTTTTCCGCCTGAATATCCCGGATGTGCTGGTGGACATCCCGAATGCTATAGTTCACTGCAGACAGCTGGCGTTTCAGAAAATCCCCTTCCTGCTCCATCTGGTCGAAATCATGGATCTCTCTCAGCTTCTCAGTCAGGTTCTTTAATGCCTGATTTCTCGCATTATCAATGGGTGCTTTGGAGATCATCTGCATGACCTCATGGACTTCTGCATCCATCTTCTCACCCAGCTTGAATTTTTCGGCAAATGCTTTGCAAAGCAGCGTCTGGATCTGCTCTTCATAAATCGGTTCCATTCGGCAGCGCTTCTGTCCCTGCTGGGCGAGCTTCGTCGCACACCGCCAGATGGTTGTCCTTGTTGTGGAATGGCCTTGAAAATACCGTCCGCATTCTCCACACAGCAGGAGCTTGGAATAGTTTCTTTCGTTTCTTCCCTTTTCGATGCCCCTATACTTTGCCGTGTATGCCTTCCAGACTTCCTGTGCTTCCTGCCACAATTCTTCCGAAATGATAGCCGGATGATGATTTCGTATCAGGTATTTCGGCTTTTCCCCCTTATTGACCTTCTGTTTATGCCCATTCCTGTGATCGGTGTAGGTCTTCTGACAAAGTACGGAACCGCAGTAACGAACATTTGCAATCATGTACCGAACATCCGTTGCCGTCCACCCCCGCTTATCTTCTTCCTTTAGTGCGCCAGCTGGCAGCACAGTCGGCTTCCGCTTTTGCCGCTGTCTGCATCCGCTGTTCGGCGGCGGGATATGCAGGGCATCCAGCTTCTGGGCGATCTGTGTGAAGCTCAGCTCTTCTTTTGTAAAAAGCCGGAACACCATCCGAACAATCTCTGCTTCTTCCGGGATGATGAACACTGTCCGGTATCGGTATCCGTTCTCGTTCACTGTATACTCCCCTTTGCGGAATTCGTATCCGTAGATATCCTTGTTGCAGACATTTCCGGCCGGAAACCGTTTCTGATTGCTCCATGCAATGTTTGCTGAAATCGAACGGCTCTCTTCCTGGGCAATGGCAGCCAGCGTAGTAAGAATGAACTCGCTGTAAGCATCCGCTGTATCCATCGCTTCCCGCTCGAACAGGATCGTGACATTGTTTTCCTTTAAGGTCCGCAATGCCACAAGAAAGTCCTGCGTGTTTCGGGCAAAACGGCTGATGGACTTGCAGATCACACGGTCAATCTTCCCCTGCTTGCAGTGTCGGAGCAAACGGTTGAAACCTGTCCGTCCTTCCCTGCTTGTTGCGGAAATGCCATGATCGGAATAAATGCCGGCGGATGTCCACCCTGCATTTCCTGCCAGGAGTGACATAAAGTAGCGTTCCTGCATTTCATACGAATCTTCCTGTGCCGGATTGGTGGAGGAAACACGGATATATGCGGCGACCCGAACAGCCTTCTCTTGGCTTGCTGCTGACACCGTCGGCATTGCCGGCCGGCATTCCTGCATCACATCGGATGCGAACTGGGAGAATTCTTCCATACTCTCCGGCTCATTCATCGGCATTTCTTTTACTGGTGCATAGCTGGTTACAGGCGGCTTCTTTTTCTCAGTCTTGACCTTTTGCATGACGGCAAGAATCTGCGCCACCGATTCACTCTGTTCTGCCTTTTTCTTTCCTTTTGCTTCCGGCAGCTTCATCTTTGACATCAAGTCATTCAGAAAAGCATTTGAATCCATATCGTCATCTCCTTTCGTCAGATTTTCCTTCCGAAAGGAAAACGTGTGGTAATGCCACCGCCTTTTCCTATCTTCGGGTAGTGACATATTTGCTCTATCCGGCACTTATAGCAAGTGATATCCGAACTATAAATCGTAGAATATCTACCCCTATAATCGGGCAGAACTGACGATTGCGTTGTATGTAAAAAGGCTCTCCTTTTCAGGAAAGCCCATGAAGGTCAGATACGCGCTGCGAAGTCGAGTGCAATCCAGCCTGCACCGGATTTCAGCTTGCCCCAGCCTTTCACAGAACCAGTTCCAGCGGACTCCGCCACGATGGTGAACACGCCCTTTCCGGTATAATAACCGGTCTTACCGTAATTCGTGCCCGGTCCTTTACGGATATTGAGGTCATTGATGGACACGCGAACCGCATACGGCACAGATGCAGTCTGATTCACAGGATAGACCGCCTTGCCGGCCGGATCGAAGACCGTATACCCCGGATTCGCATCCGCGCACTGCTTCGCATAGGACAGATCATGGAACGCCCCTTTCTGGGAAGCTGCATTCTGCCAGCTCTTACGCACACGATACCAGCCAGAGATGTTACCTCCCTGGTTCTGGGCTGAGGCATTATACTGTGTCAGGTTCCAGCGTTCGATGATATTGCAGAGATTCTGCACATAGGTGTGGCTGGTGGCATAGCCGCCATCCTTGATGATTTGCACAGCCTTCTTGTAATCCGTGCATCCTGCCAGACCTTCATAACGTTTCCTGCTGCCATTCATCGCACCGAGCAGATATGCCGCATGGTCGGCAATGGAGTCCTCCACACAGGCGTACTTTCGGAAATCAGCGGTGATCGTGACATAGCTGCCATCGGCATTCTGCTCCTGCGTTTTCTTGGTATAGACCGACTTGCCATCCCAACTGCTGCCGCTCCAGCTGTTCCCGGAAAGCGAGGTCTTCATGCCAAAGCAGTTATTAGCATTCTGTGCTAATTCACTCTTACCGTAGCCGGACTCCAGAATAAACTGCGCCATCGACACGCAGGCAAGGATGCCGGACTGCTTCTGGTTTTCGGTAAACAATGGGCCGATCTCTGCCACTGCCTCGGCTTCAGACAGGTTCTTAAGGGAAGATGCCTGCAGGCCGGATGAAGATGAACCGCCAAGTGCCGCCGTCACCCTTGCTGCCAGATCACCCAGACGGGCGTACAGCCAGTTTCCGGGACAGCTTTTGTTGGCAAACCAGCGATGAACAGTCAGGATCATCTCGTCTGCTGCCGGAGCGTAGTTGAGGGTTTTATTCTTGTCGCCCAGCCACAGGAGCTTCTTCTTGCCGTTACGTTTGCAGATATCGATGCAGAGCTTAACGAGCGAGTTATATACGGCGCTGTTCATCGCATACGGCTCATTCATGTCGCTGGCACATTCGATGGTGACTGCTCTCTGGTCATTGGAATTGCTAGACGAGCACCAGCTGCGGTTCTTCTCCTCCACGCACAGAGAAACACGGCCGTCCGTGCCAATGCCATAGTTGCAGCTGGCCTGACGGGTCGGACTGGTAAAACATCCGCAAATGCTCTCTGCAGAAAGCTGGCCTACCACGCAATGCGGCGTGATGCGGTCAATGCTGTGTGTTCTCTGCCCGGAATGGTTCGGGGAGAGTTTGGTGTAAACAACGAGTGGACTATTGGTGTATCCCATATCGATTCCTCCTAAAAAAATCGAGACCCGGATCACTCCGAGTCTCGTGCTGTGGTTATTTTGTTATTTTATAATCCCATCCGCTTCTTCTAGCATCCTACAGACGAACTTCATGGCAGACATCGGTTTTTCGCCGCCTGTCCCATTGACTTTCCACGCTACGTTTGCGATCGTAGAAATGGTGCCGAGGACACTACTCTTCTTAGCCCCTTTTTGATTTGCAACAAGCTGTATGAGCTGGCCTGGTATCAGGTTCGGCTGATGCCAGTGCAGGATGATTGCATCCCTCAGATATTCGCAGCCCTTGTAATACAATGTGATGCCATACGGTCTTAACACATCTTCTGCCATGAGCACTTCGTTCATTTTCATCACCTCAGCCCTAGTATACAGTTATGCTGTTGGGAATTTAAGTCCTAAAAAAGCGTCGAAATGCACCGTTTACGGGATCAGCAGCTTCATACCGACCCGGATGGCATTGGAAGTCAGACCGTTCAGTGCGCGGATATCGACACAACGGCTTCCATCCCCCAGTTCCTTCTCTGCAATCTTCCAGAGGTTGTCGCCCGGAACAACGGTGTAGATCTTGCTGGCGGTAAAGGCATAGGTATCCGCACTGTTGAGAACATAGGCCAGACCGCTCGTCGCTTCCGGGCATTTGATCTTCAGCCAGCCGGCACAGAACTCCACGATCTCGATCAGCGTATTCTTCTTATAGATGGTCACAACCTCTGCACTGGTATCCGGCATTTCCCGGATATTCATAAGAGTCTTGAGCTTGCCATAGGCGATTGCTGTCGGGAGTTCCTCTGCAGTCGGATACTCTTCCTTTCCGGCTTCCTCTTTCTGCTCATCCGTCACAGGGGTGTCCTTCTCTTCCGAAGATTCCTCTTCCGGTGCTTTCCCTTCCGGCTCGTCCATAACCGGCTTTTCCTCCGCTTCTTCTGCACCTGTCACCGGCACAGCCTCCTCCGGGTAGATCACATTGCCGTCATTGTCAAACACACGGCTGCCGGGATTCTCATCGCACTTGGCTTTTGCATTCGCCAGCAGACGGTATGCGCCAAGCTGGGATGCTTCATCTTCCCAGTCCTCACGCACACGGTAGTAGCCGGTCGTCAGCTTTGCGGGATATTCTTTCATACTCATGGTCCGTTCCTCCTAAATAAAATGTGGGAGAGGCTTATCGCCCCTCCCGGTTGATTACTGCTTGTCGATTTTGTCCTGATCGCGCTCGTCTTTCAGCTGTGCCAGCATCTCCTTGAGCTTCTCCGGCACCGGAAGACCGATCACTGCTGCATTCTCGAGACAGCTCAGACCCTCGTTTGCCAGATAGAAGAACACCACAGCGGTGCGGATGGCGGCTCCATTCTGGAGGATCTGTGTGTCAATGATATTGGCAATACCAACCAGCACAAAGATACATACCTTCTTGGCGATACCCTTAAAGCCAACTTCAGAAGAAAGCTCATGCTTGATTGCTGCCGCCAGCACTCCGGTGAAGTAGTCACAGACCACGAACACTACAAGTGCATACAGGAAGCCGTCAAACCCGCCGAAGAACCAGCCCAGGAAACCACCCAGGCCTGCGAACATCCATTCAATCTTGTCGATCACATTCTGCATAATTCCGTCCTTTCCGCCCGTATCCGGGCAATAAAAATAGACAGCCGAAGCTGCCCTTTGATATGGATTATATATAAAAACACGGACAAGCCGTGGGATTTGATTATCGATAGCTGGCAATCACTGCACTGGCATTGAACACTCCGATCTTCTTTGCGCCTGCCGCATTCGGATGCAGACCATCAATCAGGTAGCGGCCATTGGCATTCTTTTTCTCGTAGATGTCACAGATACCACAGCAGAAAGTATCAATGACTTCCAGAGACATCCTGCCGGCAAGAAGTTTCAGATAATCGCCTTTCGCCTTGGACTGTGCATAGCTCCGGGTCGTGATATAGCCCTGAATCGGCGTACAGATATAAATCTTCGCCGCCGGGTACAGCTGCTGAAGTTTTTCGATGCTGTACCGGAATGCTGATGCAAACGCCCTGCGGTCCAGCTCTTCGATGGCGACCATTTCATTCTCTGAAGTGAAAGAGCCTTCCATATCGCCGGAAGGAACACCATCATTCGTACCACAGGCGATCAGGATCATATCAAAGTCGGCGTAGGCAGTCACTTCCTTATAATGAGGATTGGTCTTGTCCTTGCCTCGGATGAGTTTTTCCACCTGATTGCCCATGACATTGTTGTGGTTCTGATCCGGTCCGGAAAAGACCGGGTTGCCATCGTAAACGCTGTCCTCATAATCGCACCATCTGGCACTGGATACCGACAGGTTTACAAACCGCTCCGGCTGGATGATCTCATTGAAGTATCTTACCCAGCCACGCTCCGATGTGTTCAGTGCCGTGATGCTGTCTCCCAAAAACAGGATCTTCTTTCCGGTGAACGCAGATTTCTGCTTCATGACCACCTGCATATCCGTAGACACGGAACTGATCGTTTTGGAAAGGTTCTGCATATTCGCATCTGCTGTTTTGATCGCATCCGCATTTACACTGACCTTTTCCGACAAGGCAGCAAGCTCCTTTGTATTGGTGTCAGCCTGCTCATGAAGGAGGCTGTAATCTTCCCCAAAGTAGCTGCCCTTCACATTGAAGTAATGTGCCTTTACGTTGGACATGGTCATATCGTAGGTGCTGTTCTTCGTGAACACGATCTGGATATAGTCATCCTTATACCCGGCATCTTCCAGCTTTTTGGATGGGATTTCAAGCGTGATCCTCTTTGGTTTTCCATCTGTAGAAGCAATCGACCCAAGGTTTACCAGCTTTGAACCAACCACATAGTAGTGCATCAGCTGGTCGTTGCAGTAATCCATCTCGACATAGAGCTTATCAAACCGCTCCGCACGGGGAACTTTAATGCCGCCGCCATAATACCCGCTCTCATACTCCGTCAAAAAATGATGGATGGTGGCTCCTTCATCCACGATCTCCCATTTTCCTTTTGAAAAGACACAGGGCTGGAATGGAACTTCAAGGCTCTGTGACATCAGCGCATCCCGTGCAAGTTTTGCCGCGCTTACACAGGCATCTGCGAGTTTATCCTTTGTAACGGTAGCATCCAGGAGTTTCTGTCCGTCCACCGATTTATCCCGAAGCATCGTGCCGGACAGCGTATGGTCGCCAAACGGCATCCTGCCATCCACCTTGAACGGAAAGTAGCCATAAGACCGTTCCGGATATTTACAGTCCACTACAAAAACGATGATATCATTCTCTTTTGGAGAATCCGACCAGTCCGCTGTCACCAACGTCCCTTCCACTGTATCGTAGGAGATATAGGTCAAAAGAGCATCCGGGTTATATGGAACCGGCTCTGGTTTCGTAAGCAGCTTATTCCCCTTCGCACCCAGATAGATAAAGTTCCCAGAAAACTCCAGCTGATGCTCTGTGGTATTCAGATTGACTGCTCCTGTATAAGAGAAAGGCATACCGTTGGCATAGAACTTATCGGCTCTGGACCGTAAGTGTGCACCAAATGAGTCATAGGTCTTCCCTGCCGAATCGACCCGCGCATCCAGAGTCTCCTTGTCCGTAGTCTTACCGGATGCAATGCTGTTCATCCTGGAATTCAAGGATGCTGCACTCTGCTGCATGGCCGTCCGTCCATCCTCCAGCTGCTTCTGTGCATCTGTCACCTTCTTCGCCAGCGTTGTGGTCGTATCACTCAGGCTGTCATTCACGTTCTGCACCGTATCCGTGAGTTTCTGGGTGACCCTTTCTTCCGTTTCGGACACATTCTTGCTGATGCGGCTTTCTGTTTCTGTCAGTTCCGTATGAACGTCCTCTGCTGTCTGAGTCAGATGATCCTCTGCCAGCCTGATCTGCTCACTAAACTGACTGCATACAGACCAGTAGTGTTCATTAAAGATTTCCGTTCCAGCCGGGACCGGCAGCTTGGAGATATAGCTGACACCAGTTTCTTGACACAGCACGATGATCAGTTCCTCGTACTCTTTTGTCTTGTCCCAGATGCCGCCATGCTTCGGGACGATGCGTCTGCCAACATACTTAGGCATAGAACACACCTCCCCTCAGCACAAAAGAGATCAGATTACTGCACAGGTCAGATAATCCGATACCCCCCCCGAATTTTCAGACAATTATTACGGTTCATCATAGCTTTTCCTTTCTCCGGGATATTCCCGGCATCACTTCATATCCTGTAGTGCCAGTGTATACTTGACCAACGCATACAGCTGATAGCCCCATGCGCAGTGTGCGTAGTTGTTCGGATGCCAGTTGGGGCCTCCGTACTGACCCCGACCGTATGCCATGTGCAGTACCCTGCCACTCTGTCTGCCGACCGAATCCGCAGACGCATAATCCAGTGTAGGGTAACTCTCCACGGCAGGCTGGATCAGATGCCCACTGCATACATAGACACCGTTTGCCTCATCCTGCAGTTCATCGCAGAAATACTGGTAGATGCTCACATTCTTGCTGTGAAGTCCTCCCAGCGTGATCTCAGAAGCCCGGTACTCTGGGTATTTTGCCGGGAAGTAAGTGCCGGTCTCATCAATAGACATGAGGATCACTATAATATCCGGATACTCACGCTTGATCGTTTTCACGATATCTGGGATATTGGCTTTGTACTCTGCAAGGGAACTGTTATGGTTCAGGTTGATCACCACATGGGTCGGCGTGCACAGGTCATAAGCGTTGGCATCTTTTACTTCCGTGCCTGCGGTTTCGCCGGGGATAAGCCGGGTCATGCCGTTATCCGCCAACGTCCTGTATTTATCCAGACAAGCCTTCAGTGAGAAGCCCTTCGTCTTTTCATCGTAGAACGGGTTAATATTAGATGCGCTCTCAAAAGTTGCAAGGTTCAGATCTTCTGCACTCCAGCCGCCCTTACCCATCGCATAGTTCACAACCGTCTTTCCATCCAGCTTGAACGAGGACGAGGAGCCGTAATGCTTCCCATTCACTGTTCCCGGCATGCCGACCATCAGACAGCGGTATTCGGTTTCTGCCGCTTTCGCGTCCTTGCGGTCCAGATCAAACAGGTAGCGCACCCACGACCAATAGTGGGTCGGAAGATCCGCATCTGTTTTCCCAACACCGGCCAGATACCCATCCGTCACACTGTCACCGATAACAAGGATCTTCGGGAACTGGTTCTTTCCCATACTGGCCAAGGTGCTGCGGTGCTTGAATTTGAGTTTCTGCGTCTTATAGACATCTGACACAAACGATTTCTCTACCGTCTGTTCCAGAACATCCTCCCCGCTGTTGACTGCCGTGTTGGTAAACGGTGAGTACAGGTCAAAGCGCTCCTCCATCTCCGTACCAAAACCAGCCGCTCTATTCTTCCAGCCTGTCTCAGCGATCAGATGGTCCACCCAGACTGAAACATGATAGTTTCTGGCGGTCGAAAGGTTATTGCAGACCGTATACACCGGAGCCGCCGGGACAAGGCGAAGGTCTTTCTTTTCCGGCACGGCCACCAGCTGATCCAGCCGGGTCGTCAGATTTGTCAGCTGCTTTTTCTGGTTATCCGCCTCCGTCTGCAGGGAGTTCAATTCCTGTTTCAGATCATCCAGCGGCTTATAATCCGTGTATGCTTCGTATACATACTCCGTTCCCTCAACAACGCAGAGCTTCTGTCCGGAAGAGGCCATATAGAAGAACATCACATAGGCATCGCCTTCCTGATAGGTGTACTGGTCATTGGCATCTACATAACGGAGCGCCTTCTTCGCTTTGTCAAACACGACCTGGCTGGTTACACCGTTCGTGCCGGAGCCTTTTGTCACAAGGCCTTTCTCGCTGACCGGGATATAATCCGTAGAACCATATCGGAGATTGTCTGCATGATACTGAATGATGGACGAGTGTACAAAAGCAAACCATCCCGGACGATACCTGGAAGGGTCGAGCAGGTTCCGGCTATGGACTGCATCCAGCTTTCCGGATGCCAGGGTATCCGTGTATTCCCGCTCATCCTTGAAAGCCTGTCCTACCACGGCGGCATCCGCAGCCATGCCGGAATAGGATAGTGTCGTATCCACCTTACCTGTACCAATCAGGATCTTGCCCATAAAGACGATCAGGCGGTTTTTGTAATCATACTCCACATTCCCGGACGGTTCATTGCTGAAGAAATCGTTGCAGATTTCTTTTCCGGTATTCGGGCGCACCGGATAATAGAGCACCTTGTCTGTACTGCGCACACGCAGTTTGTATGCTCCTTCATCTATAAATCGGTGCAGAATCAGGGTGATCCTGTTATCTCCCTTCACCAGTTCTACCGACTGGCGGAACACCTCGCCATCTTCCGATTCAAGCATGGCAGTCAGGGTCGTCTCCCCAATGGTTCGGAGTGTGAACTGGATTTCCTGTACAAACACACTTCGCAGAACAGTCAGCGGCACATAGTAGGTCTGGAGTACCGGGCTGCTGCCTTCCCAGATATTGCTGACACTGTCATATAAAAAGGGCAGGTTCAAACTGGTCATCGTTTCCTTTGCCAGCGCATCATCCGCACTTCGCAGTGCTTCGATTTCGATTGCCATCTTTTTCTGATTCTGTCGCTCCCTCTGAACCTGATTCCACAGCTTTGCAGACTCTCCGCAGACTTTCAGGCTCAGGTCCTTCGCATAGGAGCTTGCCCGGATCTGGAATACCCCTTCCGGGATCTCCAATTCCTTTTCTTTGTACTCCTGCGGCTGTTCCGTATCCCTGGAATCCAGAATAGATGCCACAAACGTGCCATTGGCATCATAGCCTGCAACTCCGATCCAGTTGAACACCTGCCCGGTATAGTAAACTTTCTGGCAGGCGGTATCTACCGGGATCAGTGCTGTCGTCTGGACATGCTCAAACTTCTGCGTTTCTCCGTTGATCGTGTTGACTGTAATGCCTTCTGTCAGTTCGCCGGTCGCATCATAGTTTGCATCCACCTTGGATTCCTGCAGTGCATCCAGCCCTTCTTTTGCTTTCGGATAGATGGAACGGATCGCTGCTCCAAGGTTGTCAAAGGTATTCCCCTCCGAATCCACTCTTGCATCAAGGACTTCTGTATCAGAGGTTCTCCCTTTTGCAATCTGGTCCATCCGGGCATTCAGAGCCTTGTTTGTCTGTGCGACATTCTGGGCGTTCTGGTTCATCTGCTGCTCTGCCGCAGCGACTTTTGCAGTCAGATCCGATTTTGCATTCTCCACACGTGCAGTCACACGGTTTTCTGTCTCGGACAGGCTGGTGTTTACCTTACTTTCTGTGCTGGAGAGACTTTCATTGATACGGCCTTCCGTGTCGGATACATTTTTGTTGATCCGGTTTTCTGTTTCCGAAAGCTCTGAGCGGATATCTTCGGCCGTCTGGGTCAGATGCTCCTCTGCCTCTGCGATCTGCTCACTATGCAGGCTGAACAGGCTCCAATACTTCTCATCACTCAGAGCCGTTCCTTTCGGCACTGGAAGATTGGAGATAAAACTGTTGCCGCTGTCTGCATCCAGTACGATCTGCAGCTCTTCATATTCTTTCCGGATGTCCCATTCGCCTGCATGTTTGGGAACAATCCGGCGGCCTGTGTATTTTGCCATATTACCCCTTTCTGTCAGCCTTACACTGACACATCATCCTCGCCATATTCCACGACCAGATGTCCTTCTTCATCGGTTGTGAATATCAGCCCAAGGTCGCATTTTGTTTCAAATGCAAAATAGCCATCCTCCGTAATCGATCCTTCCACGATCTCACGGCACAGCTTTTCTACGGAACTGGACTCCGATCTATCACTCAGTCCCAGACCGTCATCCGACTCAAAGCCAAAGCAGCCTGCCTTGTCTATAAACAGATTTCGGATGCCATCCCGAACAGCTTTCAGGAATGCTGCAAATGTGTAAGTGGCGATCTTGCCGTTATTGATGGCCGCCCTCTCCACCTTTAACGTAAGAGAGAATGACCCAAGGACATCACCTTCTGTGCTGAGCATAACAACATCCAGCGGAAAACGTCCGGCCTGCGCCGTCATGAAGGTCGTGATCGTAAAAAGGACTGCCCCCTTCTCAACGAATACAAGGTCTGGCGCAGTTTCACTCGTGTAGTGGAAAATCGTACCATCTGGACGGGTACCGGAACAGGCTACAATACAATTCTGCGGCACGGTATATTCCACAGAGTTGTTATACAAAACACAGCGAACTTTTCTCGCCTTGTTGTCATACTGCTTGACCGGAACCGTCACCGGGATCAGATTCTCCGTCAGCGACAATTCCACTTCCTGATAAATGCCTGTGACCATTACAAACTCCCTCCTTCCTGATCCGTCTCCTTATTATCTGTTTTCTCTTTGTTTTCCGTATCCTTATCTTCACTACCCGGCTTTTCGGTATCCGGGGTTTCAGGCTCGGTCGGTGTGGTCGGTTCCGTTGGCTCTGGATCAGGTTCTTCCGGTTCATATCCAATCGTCTGCCACTGTTCTCCGTCCCACAGTTTTAACCGAAGGTTCTTCTTATCGACCCAGAAGGAATCCTCTGCCGGGTCTTCCGGCGCACTTTCGGACACAGGGATATACGGCTGATACTTCGCGTCCAGTTCCTCATACAGTTCTTTGGACAGCTTCTTTGCCGTTTCATACCGCTGATCGAGCGTTTTCTGAAGTTCTACAGAAATAGCGGTCGCTGTTTTGTACCGCTCATCCAGTTCCTCCAGCAACTCCTTGGAAAGCTCGGCTGCTTTCTTGTAACGGTCGTCCAGTTCCTTGAGTGTCTGCTCCAGCAGGATTGCTGTTTTGACTGCGGAATCATCTGACTCCCAGCCATATCCCCATGTCTTCCCGCCATCTGTGGAAACAAAAAATCCGGCCGGGCTATTCTTCCACGCAACCGTTGACTGTTTCAGAGTTGCTGCGTTGAATGCGTACCGAGTCGTATTCCCCTTACTGTCCGTCTCATTTTTATAATGAAGACCGAACAGTGCAGCAAACAACGCACCATCATAGATAATGGAGGCCGAAATGCCGCCCATCTGCTCTCCCACTGCTGTTTCCACACGGACTGCGGTATCGTATGCGGCGGTTGCTGTATTTCGGATACTGTTAAGGGAGCTTGTCAGGGAGGAATTTCGGCTGCTGACCGTAGAATTCGACAGCGTGATACTGTTATACCGTTCCAAAAGCGAGTCATATTCGGTTTCTGTAACCTTGGAACTGGCTTCAATGCCCAGCTTCGAGATATACACATGAACCGTATCACAGAGCGAGACCTGTTCTGCCTGTACAACATCCTCATATCCGGGTGTATTCCAAAGCTGAATGAAGTCGATTTTAATGTCGACCTCCGGCTCTGTCAGGCTGGTCGTATCAATATAGTCCTGTGCATACTCTCGCAATGCCGCTTCCGATGGCCTTTCCTGAAAGGCACTGGTGCAGTCCAGCACCGTAATCTTCTGATACGGCACAGATTTTCGGCTGACCATGACCACTTTTTCTGGCAGTTCCATAACCGCCTGCGTTTCGTTGTCTACCCAGTACGGATGCACTCCTGTAATGGTATTCTCGATGGATTTCTCCATCTTGAAATCCGTCAGATTTTTGCCGTAGACGATATGAACGTTGTGGTCCGCACCTCTGGCTCTGTGAAACTTGACTGTGTAGCGGTCCCACTCGAACTCTCCTCCAAAAGTATCCAATACCGAGCCATCCATACCGCCAAGACAGTTACGGAAAGATGCCGGAACGGACACAGTAAACATCGCACTGGATGCCACATCTGTCCAAACTGAGAACGGACAGTCGGAAGCCGCATGGCTTTTCAGCCCCTGCACCGCTCCTGCGCACCCACTCACTGAGAACGGGGAAACTGTAATAAAGTTGAGCTGATAGGAAATATGCCGTGCCTGAACTTCCAGCTTTCCATCGATCGGAGTCGTGATCTTGTAGATTCGGAACGGCTGCGGCTGCATCGTATCAGATGGTTTGGCAAGGATGACGTTTCCCTCCTCTAGCATCTCAGCGTGGATGCCATCTGCCGGACAGATGAGCTTCAGCTCATAGCTGCCGTTTCGTTTTTCAGTCACGGTACAAGACTGTGCATCTGCCAGCTTTCCAATGCCGTTATTATCAAATTTCATTTCTCTGGAATCATATAAACATGGGATCACTGGCTGCACCTCCCCTCAGAGCGTCCACCAACGTGGAATGACTTCCACCGCCGTGATACCGCCTGTCCATGTGATCTGTGTCTTTCCCTCCGGCAGTTCCGGGAAGTCATCCGAAAGGATGGTCTCATTGCAGAAGCCGGAAGCGTTGTAAGCGTTGTGCGTCTCACAGTTGAGCAGCACATAGTCTTTGATGCTGTGGATGGTGATCTTCTCTTCCCCCACATACAGCTCGCCGCCGCTGTCTCCGTAAACCTTGAAGATGGGCTGTGCAGGAAAAGCAAAGGGGTTCTTTAAGGTCGACCTGCCATCCAGCCGGATCGTCCGCTGCCCGTCCACGCTCCACCTCTGGGGCTTACAGTTAAATGCCAGCTCCATCTCAGCGGCTTTCTGAGCAGTCACATCAAAGGCAAGGGCATCCTTGCAGACTGCCATCCGGAAGAAATCCGGGTCGTAGGTATCCTGCAATTTCTGATACCCCACCGGCGACAGAAGCCATGCCTTGACTGCTGCTGTCTTAGCTGGCAGTCCGTTGAAGAAAAATGCCTTATACTTGATATCCACGTTCTGATACCTGCGGCGGCCTGCCTTTGCATTCTCGGTGAGGATGTCTCCGTTCCTGCCGGGTACGGAGGTGCTCTCCACATCCGCAGCCGGGGAATCATACACACCGGGACCAGACAAATATAATAGGAAGTCTTTGCTGGACTTCCCGGCAAACGACAGATACTGTCTGGCATATCTGTCTTTTAACTGAAACTGTGATACTGTTTGCTTTGGGGTGTTATAGCCCATACGCATCTCCTCCTTTACTTGAAGACCGAATCATCCTCATGGATCATGCCGTTGATTTTATCCGCAACGGTCTGTGCGAGTTCATCGTCGTTCCGGGCATTATAACCGTTGACTGTGATATACACACCGCCAAGGTTGGTCGTCCGGGTGGTGCCGCCTCCGGCCAGAGCCGCCTGCGGGAAGTTCCAGCCGGAGCCATCGAAATGTGGCAAGGTCAGTTCCGGCAGACTGAAGGAGCTGATGCCCTCCATACCCTGCTGTACCTTTGCTGCCATCGACCTGATCTGGCTGATCAGTCCGCCTTCGCCTTTCTTGATGCCGCCGGAAAGCAGCTTCATGAAGTCGGGCATATAGGTGTCGGCATCTGCCAGCGGCCCTTCATCCGGCACAGAGAAGTGCAGGAACGAGTGGATGCCATTTGCCACACTCTTGACCGCATTGCCGACCCAGCTCACGCCTTTCTTGATACCGCCCGCGATACCGCCAACGATGTCCTTGCCCCAGCTGACTGCCGAAGAAGCCACGTTCTTGATACCGCCCCAGATGGACGATGCCACATTGCCAATAGCAGAAGCCGCACTAGAAATACCGTTCTTGATGGCGTTTACTCCATTCGAGAATGCCGACGTAACCTTATTCCAGATATTTGTGACACCTTCCCGGAAGCCATCGCAGTTTTTCCAGAGAGCGGTAAGTCCAAGACCGATGCCGCCAACGGCTGCCACTGCGATACCTGCAGGACCCGCCAAGCCGGCAAGTGCTGTGCCTGCCGAAGCAAGCACTCCTCCGGCCGAGGAAGCGATACCAGCCAGAGCCGATCCCGCACCAGCAGCCAGACCGGATACGGTCGTGCCAACCGAGCCGAACAGTCCTGCGATTGCGGAACCGGCAGAACCAGCAATTCCGCCCAATGTGGAACCCACACCAGACAGAAGCCCAGAAAGACTGCCGCCTAAGCCGCCGATCTTCGACACTACACCGGAAAGCAGCCCGCCCAGATTCGACAGGATTCCCCCACCGCTGGAGCCAAGGCTTCCCAGCTTCGAGATGATGCCGGAGATTCCCTCTTCCAGACCGCCCATTTTAGAGGTCAGCCCAGAGATCAGATTGCCAAACTTCGACACGATCTGACCTCCATCTGCACTGCCGATCTTCGACAAGAAATCTCCGATGTTGGACAACAGACCACCGCCGTTCTCTGTACCGAGGACATTGCCAAGGTTCTGCATCGTATTTCCGAGATTTCCGATGGTGTTCTTCATGGAGCCGAGCTTGTCCACAAGACCCGTGACCGTATTGACCGTGTCACCGACCTTGCTGATGCCGTTGCCCAGGCTCTTTAGGAAATCCGAGTTGAAGGTATCGCCAAGACTGCGGATCGCATTTCCAAGGGAACTGGTCTGAGAACTCAGCTCTCCAATGGAATCCTTCATATCCGCAAAGTCCTGCTTCACTTCATCGCTCATGCCGCCGACTGCGGTTTTTGTGATACCCTGCAGGTCAGTCCAGATCTGCTGGAACTGTGTTTTCAGACCGGAAAGCCCGGACATCAACTGGGACTGGATACCGCTGCCCACATCCCTTGCAGCACTACCGATACCGCTCTGACTTTTCTTGATCGTGGTAGCAAAACTGCCGACCACGGAATCCATCCAGTCGCCCAGAGAATCTACCGGGGTCGTGAGGTTGTTGCTCATAGACCCGGCAAGTCCCTGCACGGCTTTCACCACCGACTTGACATTTTTCTTAATGCCGGTCGCCAGCAGCTTCATGAAGTCCGGCATATAGGTATCTGCATCGGACAGAGGTCCTTCATCTGGCACGGAGAAATGCAGCAGACTCCGGACTCTTCTTGCGACATTTTCTGCCGCTGCGATCACGGAACCGGCTGCTGCACGGACACCTGACGCCATCTGGGAACAGATATCTGCACCCCAGCGGTATGCCGAAGAAGCAATCGAACCGAGCGAGTTAAAGCTGCTCCTGATACTTGCAACACCGGAAGAAACCGTGCTGCGCAGGCTGGACATTGCCGAAGACACCGTGGACTTGATGCTGTTGAAGGCAGAGGTCGTGGTAGATTTCAGTGTGTTCCAGCCGCTTGTGACCGTACTGCGAACTGCGGATACAGAGGAAGTTGTAAGACTCTTGATGCTGTTCCATGCAGTCGTGATGACTGTTTTGATACCATTCCAGCTGGTATTCGTCAGGTTTTTCACCGCATTCCATGCGCTGGTCATGGACGTTTTTACAGAAGCGGTCGCAGAGGTGGTAAGGGATTTAATCCCGTTCCACGCTGTGGTAATGACCGTTTTAATTCCGTTCCAGCTGGTCGTTGTCAGCGACTTCACCGCATTCCATGCACTGGTCATGGACGTTTTCACTGCTGCTGTCGCAGAGGTCACATTAGATTTCACCGCCGAGAAGCTGTTCTGGATACTGGACTTGATGGTATTCCATGTGCTGGCGGTACTGGTCGTAATGGAACTCCATGCGGATCTCATCGCAGCACTTACACCTGCCGTTCCGGTTTTCACCGTCTGGCTGATGGCTGCCCAGCTCTTACTGTATGCCTGTTCCACACCCCTCATGGAGTTGGTGATGGAGGTAGACAGCGTGGTGGACAGGTTCTCCGCCGCCGCAGTCACAAGGCTGGTGTTGGTCGTGATACCGTTTGCCAGACCCTGCATGAAGTCCGGCATCCAGCTTTCCATATCTGCCAGAGGTCCTTCATCCGGCACAGAGAAGTGCAGGAAGGAACGGATACGGTCCGCCACCCCCGATACGGCACTTGCCACATCCTGAATCCTCGACTGGATACCGGACACAATGTTGCCGATCATGTCAGAGCCCCACGAGAACGCCTGTCCAGCCAGACCCTTGATAAAGGAAACTGCACTGTTAAAACCGTTCGTGATGGTGGACTTGATACCGGAAATCGTAGAGGAAATCCCGGATTTCATCGAGTTAAAAGCTGTGGTCGCCGCGCTCTTAATGCTGTTACTGAGGGACGATACCGTGGATTTCATGGCATTCCAGCCGGAAGAAACCACCGATTTGATGCCATTTACCACACCGGAGATCTTGCTGCTGATGGCGCTCCAGCTGGAAGAAACCGTGGACTGGATCGCAGAAAGGACTGTCGAAATGACCGTCTTGATCGCATTCCATGCCGTGCTCATCCGGGTCTGAATGCCAGTCAGCAGCGGAGACAGGAACGATACAATGGCATTCCATACCGTTGTCACTGCAGTCTGGATTGCTGTCAGCACCGTAGAGATAGCTGTCTGAATCGCGGACCAAACTGTAGAGAAAGTCGTCTGCAATCCAGTCAGCATTGGAGTCACGAAGGCAACGATGGCGTTCCAGATGGAAGTGATCTTCGTCTGAATTGCGGTCAGTGCTGCGCCGATCAGGATCTGGATCGCCTGCCAGATGGTCTCAAACAGATATTTGAACGCATCCAGCAGAGGCTTGATGGTGTTGTAAATGCCATTCCACACCGAAGTGATGGTCGTGCTGATGGTGTTCATGACCGTAGAGATCGCGGTCGAGATTGCCGTCCACACAGTTGTCACTGTGGTATGGATCGTATTCATCACAGAAGAAACTGCTGTGGAAATGGCAGTCCAGATGGTGCTGAAGGTCGTCTGGATACTCGTAAGGACGGTGGTGAAAAATCCAGACACTGCTGTAAATACAGTCGTTGCTATACTTTGGATAGCGGAAACTGTGTTTGAAAAGAAGCTGCTGATTCCACTCCACACAGTCTCGAAGAAGCTCTTGATACTGCCCCAGACCGTCTGCCAGTCCGTACCGAACAGCCCAAGGAACACATCCAGCGCACTCTTCAGCGCAGTAAGGGTCGTGGAGAAAATGGACTTCACGCCATCCCAGATGCTGGAAAAGATACCCTTTACCGCTTCCCATGCGCCGCTCCAGTTGCCGGAGAACACATTGGAAAAGACATCGAACAGACCAAGTAGCGTATCCAGAACAACGCCAAGGATGGTGGCAATATTCTGAAAAGCTCCCTCAAACAGCGGTGCAAGCACCTGACAGAAGCCATCCCAGACAGCTTTCAGTACCTCGGTGACATCCTTGAAGTCAAAGCCCAGCCCGTTGATCCGCTGTGTCAGCTGATCACAGAAGCCTTTCACCTTGGAAACGATGTCGTTCCAGATGCCGGTAATGGCAGTACGGAACTCCTCGTTCGTATTCCAAAGGTTCATGAACGCCGCCACCAGTGTGCCGATGACCGCCACCACTGCTACGACCGGCCCGGACAGACCACCCAGAACCACACCCAGCTTGCTGAACACACCGCTGGCACTGCCCACATGGGTGATAAGAAGCCGGACACCCTTTGCAAGAGAACTGAATCCCCGCATCGCTGTGCCGACGGTCGATATAGTCTTGCCAAGTACAATAAGCAGCGGACCGATGGATGCCGCCAGAAGCCCGATCTTGATGACCGATTCCCTGGTACTTTCATCCATACTGTTGAGCTTATCCACGAACTGCTGCACGGCCGACACGATCTTACGGATGGTCGGCATCAGGATATCGCCAAAAGAAATAGCCAGCTCCTCCAGCTGAGATTTCAGGATGGTGAGCTGACCATTTAAATTATCCTGCATGGTCTCTGCCATGCTCTCAGATGCGCCATCGCAGTTTTCAATGGCACCGCTTAATTTATCAATATCCGACTGGCTGGCGTTCATCAGGGCAAGGAAGCCGGACATCGCATTCTTGCCGACCAGTGCTTCCGCATTGGCGGCCTTCTCAGATTCCGACAGCCCGGAGAATGCCACACGACAGTCCGCAAGGATATCGTTCAGGCTTCTCATACTGCCATCCGCATTACTTGTAGCAATTGTGACCTCGCCAATATTCTCACCGACAAAGGTCACTTCACCGGCAAGGTTGTTCATGATGGAGCGCAACGAAGTACCGGCCTGAGAAGCCTTGATACCACTGTTTGCCATCAGACCGATAGCCTCTGCGGTATCCTCTGCCGAGAACCCCAGCGCACCGGCGATAGGTGCACAGTACTTGAACGTCTCGCCCATCATGGAGACGTTGGTGTTCGCATTGGAGGAAGCGGCTGCGAGGATATCGGCAAAATGCCCAGAATCCGCAGCGGATAAGCCGAACGCGGTAAGGGCATCGGTAACAATATCTGAAGTCGTAGCGAGGTCTTCACCCGAAGCGGCCGCGAGGTTCATGACGCCCTCGATGCCGTTCAGCATGTCAGAAGTCTTCCATCCGGCCATGGCCATGTATTCCATCGCCGAAGCTGCCTCGGATGCAGAGAACTTGGTCTTTGCACCCATCTCACGGGCTTTCGCACGGAGCTGGTCAAAGTCATCCCCGGTCGCACCGGAAATGGCAGAAACCTTACTCATCTCGGAATCAAAATCGGCTGCGGTCTTCACTGCGGCAGTGCCAAGACCCGTCACAGCGGCAGTCACCGGAAGGAACTTCTTGCCTACATTCTCCACAGAAGATCCGATGTTCTGGAGCTTTTCTCCAGCTTCATCGATCTTGGCAAGCGTCGCATTGGTAGTAGCCGCCTGGTCCTGTAAAGACCGCAGATTCTGTTCGGTCTCCACGATCTCACGCTGGAGGGCATCATACTGCTGCTGGGTGATCTCACCATTGGCAAGCTGCTCATTGGCCTGCTGTGCGGCAGTCTTCAGAGTTGCCAGCTTTTCCTTAGTGGCTTCAATGGCATCCTTGAGCATCTTCTGCTTCTGGACAACCAGCTCTGTATTGGAAGGGTCCAGTTTCAGGAGTTTGTTGACATCCTTCAGTCCGGACTGCGTCCCCTTGATTGACTTGTTTACACTTTCCAGTGCTTTGGAGAGCTTTTTGGTATCGCCGCCGATCTCAACGGTGATGCCCTGGATTCTGGATGCCATTTGCGTAACCACCTCCTCACAGGCATGAAAAAAGCCCATCTGCACGGGGCAGACAGGCAGAAAATAATCTGAAATTTACAATTCTGTCGTTGCTAAGCGACAGGAAAAGAGCTATACTTAAATTGAGAAATTATACTCAAAGGAGGTATGCTCTATGAGTGGATATAATATTGACATTGCCGATATGCAGTGCTGGGTCTTTCGGATGGCTCAATCCAAATGGAAAATGTCTCCCAGCGACTGCGCAGAATTGTTTAGGAAATACGACATTCTCGGATTTATCGCTGACTGCTATGACATTCTTCATTTGAATAGCTACGAATGTGCTTTGCATGATGTTGAAACCCTGCTCAAGAATCGAGGTGTTACCGTATGATAGGACTTGAAGATGGAATGTTGCTCTACCACGGAAGTTATGTCAGTATTCCTGACATCGACTTAAACCGCTGTATGGGTGGTCTCGATTTTGGTCGTGGTTTCTACTTAACCTCATCTTATGAACAAGCATATAACTATGTCCAGCTTTCTGTTCGCAAGGCAAAACACATCGGTGCTGTTCCAAAAAACTTTGATCCAGCTGATGGACAAATATCCGTCTACAAATTTCACTATGACCCAAACATTCTCGCTTACTTTTTTCAAGAACCCAGTATCGAATGGCTGCATTTTGTAGCGGCCAATCGAAAGAAAGACCTCTTTCCTCAGCTTCTGAAAAAATACAGCGTAATTGATATCATCGGTGGAAAGATTGCCGACGATCAGACAGCCCGTACCCTTCAGATTTATATCAGCGGTGAAGGTGCTGGTGAGCCTGGAACTCCAAAAGCAGACAAAGAAACGATTGAAAAACTTTTACCAAACCGTCTCAAGGATCAATTTTGTTTCAGAACTCAGGATGCCGTCGAGCATCTTGAATTTGTAAGGAGTGACCGCTATGGCGACATCAAATTGTGATAATGCTATAAACTATAAATCTACAGATTCTCAAAAGGAATGCTGCGCAGTAATTGCAATGCGCGAAGCTGTAGAAACCCTTGCAGCACGAGAAAAAATTTCTTACGAGGAAGCTCTTCTTCGTTTCACAAGTTCTCGTGCGTATGAAGCCCTCTTTGATTTTGACACAGAGATTTGGAAAGAAGGCTCTGATTATCTGCTGAGTCTTTATGACTACTGCACTTCCAAAAAGACTGCATAAAAGATAATTACTAGGAGGTGGTTTTATGAACGAGGTTGTCATCGATGATTCACAACGCGAAATGTGCGCCGTACTCGTTATGCGCACTATGCTCACAGACTACTGTAATGATACCGGTGTTTCCTTCAACGACATATTTTTTCGCTTTGTAACCTCTCCCGCATACAAAATGCTATTTGACTATTCCACCGGACTCTGGATGGAGGGACCCGATTATCTCCGCAACATCTTTGAAGATACCATGCAAACAAACACCTCTCTAAAGCAGACTGAATCTTACTTAATCTCTGAAGAGGAAATGCTTCGTCGCCTTGGCATCACTGAAGCTGACCTTGTCGGTTTTGAAGACGTGGAAATCGAATAGTGACAACATATATCCCACCCAGTCACATGGCTGAGTGGGATTTTTATGCCTTACCACCAGACGATTGTGCTTATTTTGTTCACAATATAAGCACGGTCGTCTGTTTTTTGCTTTAGAACCGGTCGAAATCCTCCTGCGAGGCCAGCTCTTTGTACGGATAATCGTCGTTCTGCCGTTCCGTGAACATATCATTGACCAACCCGATGGTCAGCAGGTCGAGGTCGGCGATGCTGATACCGAGCTGTACACAGCGCAGCAGAAAGAGCGGGGTGGTCATTTCCCGCTCACTTTTGCGAGGTTTTTTCTGGATTCCACCTCGGTCTGCACATTCAGACCCCACAGTTCGATCAGCTGGGGCAGGATCTGATAAATGGAGAAGGTGTTGAACTGGTCCAGGAACTCCTCCGGGCTGTCCGGCACATTCGCGGGGTCAGCATGACGGGCCATCAGCCATGCCAGGTCCTCGAACATCTCCAGACTGAACAGGTCGAGGTTGGAATTATCCTCATCATTCTCTCCCACGCTCTTTTCCAGCTGGCGCAGGTCCTTGTAGATATCACGGCCGAACTTGATGCGGTACAGGCGAGGCACAGCGGCACTTGCCTTAAAGGTAACTTCCTTGCCATCGATCTCGATTTTCTTTGTAACTGCCATAATCGTAATCCTCCATAAATTTCATGTAAAATTGGCAGAGCCGAAGCCCTGCCGTATATCGTGTTTCTTACTCTGCCGGGTCAATGCTGACCAGTGCATTACCGCCGCTCACAGTAGGCAGCTTTCCATCCCATTTCTGAACCTTCTGGTAATCGATCAGCGTATCGGACAGGCTTTCTGCCAGTTTGCGGTTTGCCTCTGCCTGTGCATCTGCGGCAATAGAAGTCTTCTGGGCTTCCGCCTCTGCATTGGTGATCGCCACCTGCTTATCCGCTTCTGCCTTGGCAATGGCAGCTTCATTCTCGATCTTCTGCTTATCCGCGTTCTGCTGTGCAATGGACTTCTGCTGGATGGCTTCGTTATAGGCATCCTCGAAATTCATGTCGTTGATGACGACCTTGTTTACGAACACAACGTCCTCACCATATTTCTGCACAAGGGACTCTGCCAGCTTCTGCTGTGCCAGAGGCTCGATCTTGGTGCGGTTGGTTACCTCATTGGGGCCAAGTTCAGCCATTGCAGACTTGATTGCCGATGCCACCAGCTCGTCACCGACCAGATTCTTGATGTCGGACACATTCGCATACAGCCATGCGCTCTTCTCAGGAAGCACCTGATAGGTCACGATCACATCTGCAGCATACACAGGTGTTTTATCGGCGGCTTCGCCCCAGACCTGTGCTTCGATGTGCTTATCCTGCTGCTTGTTGTTGACCTTGTGAATGCTCTGCACAAAGGGGATGCAGAAGTTGAGCTTGCCGCTCTGGATGGTGGTCTCCTGGATCTGGCCGAAGCTGGTCTTCACGCCCGTGTAACCGGTGGGGATGATGTGGAACGAGCAGACAGCCAGTACCAGAACGATGATCACTGCGAACAAAGGAAAAATCTTCTTCATAGTCATATACCTCTTTATAATAATGTAAGCAGAGCCGAAGCCCTGCGGTGTGTGTCGGTCACTTAGCCCTGCGGCTCCTCGGTGTGACTGGTGTCTTCGGTGTCCACAGCTTCTGCCTGCGGCTCGTAGACCGCATCGTACCACTTGTTATAGACATCATCCGTGGTGTTAGTACCGGTCTTTGCCTTGACATAACCGTTTGCCAGAGGGGTTGCCTGCAGGTTCAGGGTGTCTGTCTTGACTTCCTTGCTGTCCTCGTTGGTCTCACCCTCGATGGACGGACGGCTTGCTACACAGTTGTACAGCACATGGCGGATGTGACGCTGGTCACCATCGAACTCGAACAGGAAGGCGAAATGTTCCAGTTCCACATTGGCGTTCTCAGCAAGCACGCCGTTACCATCCAGTTCCTCGTGCATGATGTCCGTGAGGAAGCTCTCCGGAATCAGTGCGATCTCCAGATCACCCTCGTAGCCGGAGTTGTTATTCACGACATAGTAAGCGATATTGTCCGCATAGAACGGCTCGATCTCGCCATTGGCATCCATAGAAAGACTGACTGCACCGGGGATGCGGACCGGCTTTGCGTAAGTGACGCTGCCATCCTCGTCAAAGGTTGCCTTGGCATAATGGCAGTTTTTCAGGCCAAATTTGACCTTATTGCTTTGCTTCGACATAGGTTATTCCTCCTATCGTCCTGCGGCTGGCTTATACGGTCAGCTCATACAGGACTTCATACATCTTTTCGGTTTCGATCCAGACCTCGCTTTTCTCATAGTAAAGTTCGTGTGCGGTCAGGACTTCTTCAATGCTTGCTTCCATATCCGGGTCTTTGTAATCGGTATACACCTCAATGTCCAGCTGATTGAAGTGGTGGTACACAAGGTTGTCCGCACCGAAATTCTCGGCTTTCGGATACAGGAAGCAGATAAATGGTGGATCAGGGCTCTCCCCTTCTGCGAAATGGTCATACGCATAAGGAAGCCCTATCTCCTCCACCAGAGCTTTTACTTCTTCGTGGGTCATTGGTTCCTCCTTACTTTAGTGCCTTTTCGATGAGAGACTGGAGCTGCTCGATACCGGCCTGCTCTGCCGGAGCGATATGGGGTCTTCCTGCCACCCGTCCGCCGCCGCGCTTGGCATGACCTTTTTCCAGCAGATGTGCCAGCTGGTAGCGGTTCTTGGAATGCACCACCATCTGAAGGCTCTGGCTGGATTCGGACTGTTTGGTCGCCACCCAGCTTCCTTTGTATGCGCCCGTTCTGGACGGTGCATTGGCCGAGATCTGGTCTTTGACCGTTTTGGCAGACTTACGGACAGCACTCTTCACCTGCGTGGAAGCAAGCGTTGCATATTCTTTTAATCCTTCGTTGATGGCGTCAGCCATCTCATCAATGCTGACGGTTCTGCTCATCCGGCTGCCTCCTCTCCAGTCTGCAATGAATCTTCAGGATCTTCTTCTGATAGTTCATCGGGTCAACGGATTCGATATTGTAGAGCTGCTCCCGGAAGCGGATGCGGTAACCTGTTGATGTGAGATTTCTGGTCTCACTGCACCAGCGAACCGTAAACACCACACTCTTCTGTTCGGCTGCGACCTCACCTTCTTCTTCCTGTGCCTGATAGGTCGAAGCGTAGGCAAAGCAGGTGAAATATTCCTCCCATGTGTTCCGATGGTTTCCGACCTTATCGGTCACAACCGTGCTTTTCTCGATCGTGATCCGCTCATTCAGTTTCTCGATCATCAGAACACCCCCTCCCTCACAGCAAACAGAATGGAACGAAGCGTCAGCATCAGCTGCTTATGGTCAGCTTCGTCCCGGTGCTCATAGAGATACCCCAGTGCATACAGAATCGCCACACGACAGGTGCTGCGCAGGGCTTCCAGTTCCTTTGTGGGCTGTACTCCGTTCTCGGCATCCCGGTCAGCAGCATTGACCGCCTCCCACTGGTCTTCCGATAAACGACCCACGTCCTTGCACATCTGCTCCGCAGAAGATAAAAGGATGCCGATCAGGGCATCCTCATCACTGCTGTCCACGCGGAGATAGGTCTTCGCTTCGTATAGCGGGATCAGTGCCATAACCGGCTCCTCCTTTCCTGGCTTTCTTAGCCCTGCGGTGCCATCTGCAGAAGCTGTACGGCTTCCGGCAGGATCAGCTTGCCATCCACACGCTGGGTGGTCAGGAAACCGACCTGATCAGTACGGGCATACAGCTCGTTCAGACGGCGGAAGGTGCGGTTCTGGCGGTCAGCCACCCAGTAGTAGCTGTAATCGCCAAAGGCCATGACCTTGCTGCCACCCTTGATCTCCGGCATGAAGGCAGAAGTCTTCAGCGGACGGTTCAGCAGGGTATCCGGCTTGCCGATCTCCAGACCCGGCTTCCAGATATAGTTGCCGTTGTTGTCCTTGATGGTCATCAGCTGCAGCACCAGGGCTTCGTTGCAGAGGAACTGTGCCTTCTTGCGGTACGGAGCCTTCAGTGCATAGTAGAGCTTAAAGATCTCATCAAAGGACACAGCCTCCTTCTGGGCAGCGGTCACACCGACCTTGGCACCGCCAGTCTCCGCCAGCAGACCCAGAGGCTTGCCCACACCGTCACCGGTGATAAAGGCGCGCTCCTCTGCATTACCCATACGCACACCGAAACGACGGGCAATATAGGTGGCGAGGTCGAAAGCAGAATCATTCAGCAGCTCATTGGAGATCTTGATCATAGTGCCCAGCTTGTACGCAGACAGCATGGTCTGGCCGAAGGTGGTATCGCTCTCCGGGATCTCCTCGCCCTCATCGATCCAGCTTGCCTCACCGGTATCCTCTGCGATAGGAATCTTGCGGGTGCCGGAGCTGGTGCGGATGACGGTTGCCAGGCCACGGAAGATGTTGTTCTCCTCCAGTGCCTCCACCAGCTTCTTCTCGAACTCATCGGGAACGGTAAAGCCGCCCTCGGTGTCCTCACCCACAGACAGGGCATTGCGAACTTCTCCGTAATGGCCACGGTTGCGGATCATGTTCCAGAAGTTCTCGGCATACTCGGCAGTGGCGGTCGGCTTGACATCCTTCTTGGCACCGTTCTTCGGGTCCGCGTGGACTGGACTGGAAGTCGGTGCGGACAACTGTGCCTCGATCTGTGCCTGCTGCTCCAGACGCTCGATCTCTGCACCCAGGTCCTTGACCTCCTGTGCCATCTTGTTGTACTGCTCCACGGCCTCAGCCTTTACCAGACCATTCTCGCCGCGGTTCTTCTCCAGAAAGTCCTTGGTCTGCTCCCAGAGAGTGTTGCGCTTGGTGCGCAGTTCCAGAATCTTACTCATAGTGTTTGTCCTCCATAAATTTGTGATGGTTGATTGGATATAAAAACAGCCTGAATGCACATCACTTCATGCACTCAAGCTGTTTCATCAGGATATTGTAGGGGATACTGCCATCCTCGGTCTTGCCGTCCATATCAAGGACAGGGCCGGAATTAGCAGACGGTTCTGCCGGAGGGGTCGGCTCTGCGGACAGTTTCGGGTCAGCAGTAGGCTCCTTCGGCTCAGTGTGTTTCTGGCCCACATCTTCCGGCTTCACACCCAGACGGTTCAGGACGATTAGATCCATCTGACGGCTGGAGAAAAGGTGCCCTGCCGTATCCTTCTGGAACGGCTTCTTTTCTTCGCCCTCGCCCGGTTCACTGTCAGGGTCTTCTTCCGGATTCTCCGGGTCTGCCGGGTCACTGTCCGGCTCCTCCTCTTTCTTTGCAAAGAGGATCTCGTCTGCGAAGCCCAGCTCCACAGCCTTCTTTGCATTCATCCAGGTCTCATTGCTCATGAGGTTGGCAATACGGGCGTGGCTGAGTCCGCTCTTTGCAGCATAGGCATTGATGATGCTCTCCTTGACTTCGGTCAGTACCTCAATGGCTTTCTCCATGTCCTTGGTGTTGCCCATCGCAACCGTGCTGGGGTCATGGATCATCAGCATGGCAACAGGACTCATCTGAACAGTATCACCGGCCATTGCCACAACAGATGCAGCAGATGCCGCAATTGCATCGATTTTGACCGTGATGCTCCCCTTGTAGTCCTTAAGCATGGTATAGATCTCGGCAGCGGCGAACACATTTCCGCCCGGAGAGTTGATCCAGACGGTCACATCCCCTTCGCCGGATTCCAGCTCATCCCGAAACATCTGCGGCGTGATCTCATCACCCCAGAATGATTCCTCATCGATGGGACCTTCCAGCCGGAGGATTCTGGTGTCGTCACTGTTTTTGATCCAGTTCCAGAATTTCTTCATCGGGTTCTCCTTCTTTCATTCTTTCGTGGCTTACTCTCACTCAGCCGATTTTCGCTGTCAGGTTCTTCTTCCGGATCTTGTTCCTCTGGCTGTGTCTGTTTGGGCTGATTCTGCTGGACTGCGGCAGCTTTATTCTGCTGTGCCACTCCTGCATCTTTCAGCTTCACATAGCCGCCGTTCAGGTAGTAGTCGTCACCACCCTCCTCTGCCGGGATGAGATCCATGTTCTCCAGACGATGCACATCATTCGGAGAGAGGAAGCCGTTGCTGATGCCGGTCGCATAACCGTTCATCCGGCTCTGGTAGTCGCCACGAAGCAGACCGTCCACATTGAATTTTGGAAAGTAGGTATCCTGCTCCTCCTCCAGCAGCAGATCCTTGATGATGCCCTGCTCGATGCGGACAAGCCACGGAGTCAGGGAGTGCATCACGAAGTTCAGCGACTGGTATTCAATGTTGGAGAATGTGGCTCTGGACAGATCGGCTACCAGATGCGGAGGCACACGGAAGATGCGGCAGATCTCCGTCACGGAAAACTGCTTCGTTTCCAAAAACTGGCTGTCTTCCGGCGGCAGGGAAATCGGTTTGTAGGCCATGCCCTCTTCCAGCACTGCCACACGATGGGCGTTCGCTGCACCACCATAAGCCGCTTCCCAGCTATCCCGGATACGGTTCGGGTCTTTCACAACGCCGGGATGTTCCAGCACACCACTGGGCTGTGCGCCGTTCTTGAAGAAAGAAGAACCGTACTTATCCACCGCAATGGAAGTACCGAGGCTGTTCTTCATCATGGCGATCGGTGAGAAACCGATCAGACCATTAAAACCAAGCCCCGGCACATGGAAGATCTCGTCCCGGCGAAAGTAGAGATCTTTGTTCTGCTCTCCCGGAACTTCATCCGTGTAGGCGTGGTAGATATAGTAGAGCTCGCCACTCTCATCTCGGTCGACTTCGACATTTTCCGGCAAAAGCGGATACAGCCCCAGCACCGTGTTCTTGCCATCCCGGACGATCTGTGCGTAAGCGTTGCCCCAGAGGAGCAGGTGGGTCATCAGTGTTTCCCAGAAGACAAAGGATGTCATCTCCGGGTTGGGCTGGCGATACAGAATCTTATACAGCGGATGATCCCTCGCCTTTTCCTTGTTGCCGTTATCGTCTGTCATCCGGTACAGATGCAGCGGCAGTGCCGCAATGGACTCTGCCAGCAGACGGACACAGGCATACACAGTCGGGATCTGCATGGCTGCTTTCTCATCCACCTGCTCCCCGGCATTGGAGCGACCAAACACAAAGGTCTGCCCGGAATCGCGGACGTTATCCGTGACCTTCGGCAGACCTTCTTTTGGCTGTTCTGTTTTGGGAGAATCCCTTGGATTCTCAAACCCCATCCATTCCCAGAATCCCATTAAGCCTTATCCCCCTTTTCCAGTTCCGGCAGACCGGCAAGGCTGGTACCGAGGGACGCAACACCTGCCACGATCACTGCACTGCCGACCGCCATCCAGTCCACCGTGCCGCCGGGCATCTGCGTCACGACCAGTGCCGCACCGGTCTGGAACATTGTCTTTGCAGCACGGATACCGGCTGCCTTCCACCATTCTGCACTCATCAGATACTTCATTGTGTTTTCCTCCAAATCTTCATATCAAAAAACGATCATGTCACGTTCGTCATAGACGCTTCCCTGCTGCTGTCCTTCGTTTCGGATGCAGCGGTCCAGTGCCATGATCGCAGCGACGATACCATCGATCTTCTCCGGCGATTTTGCCTTTGTCGGCTTGATATTGCCTGCCGGGTCGGTATCCACGACCACATTCCCCGCCATCCATGCCATGACCGGGTTGCCGCCGTGGGTAATACGCCCTTCCATCAGGAGCTTGTAGAACTCTTTGGTAGGCGGGCTCATATCTTTAAAACCCTGACCGAAAGGCACGACCGTAAATCCCATCCCCTCAAGGTTCTGGGTCATCTGCACCGCACCCCATCGGTCAAAGGCAATCTCCAGAATGTGATAGGTCTTGCCCAGCTCCTCAATGACTTTTTCGATAAATCCGTAGTGGATGACATTGCCTTCTGTCGCCATCAGGTAGCCCTGCTGATACCAGACATCATACGGAACGGATGCCCTGCGCACCCGCTGGGGGATCGTGTCCTCCGGTATCCAGAAAAACGGAAGCATGATGTACTTCTCCTCTGGAACTCTGGGCGGGAACATCAGCACAAAAGCCGTGATGTCTCCAGTGCTGGACAAGTCCAGTCCTCCATAACAGTCACGGCCTTTAAGTGCTTCCATATCGATTGGCTGATTGCCGAGGTCATAGATGTGTTCCGGGATAAACCGGGTCAGCGAGGACACCCACATGTTCAGACGAAGCTGCTTGAACACATTCTCCTCTGCCGGGTTATCCAATGCTTCCTGATATGCATCCCGGACACGCTGGATCTGAATGGTCTGCCCCAATGAGGGATTTGCCTTATACCAGTTGGCTTCATCATGCCAGTCATCCTCATCTGTCAGTCCATAGACCACAGGATAAAAGGTGTGGTCGATCTTACGTCCAGCCAGCAGGTCAAGGGCTTTCATGTGGAGCTCGTAGCAGATGCTCTCCTTGTCCGTGCCGGCCGTGGTGATCAGGAAGAACAACGGCTGCTCACGGGCATCACCGGAACCTTTGGTAAGGACATCGTAGAGTTTTCGGTTTGGCTGGGCATGAACCTCATCCAGCACCAGACCTGACACGTTCAGACCGTGCTTCGTACCAACTTCGGCAGACAGAACCTGATAAAATCCTGCGTTCCCGTAGTTCACGATGCGCTTGGTGGCTGCCATGATCTTGCACCGTTTCAAAAGTGCCGGGGTCATCTGCACCATCTGGTGGGCAACATCAAAAACAATGGATGCCTGCTGGCGGTCAGCCGCCGCACCATAGACTTCGGCAGATGGCTCATTATCGGCAAAAAGCAGATACAATGCCACCGCAGCGGCAAGTTCGGACTTGCCGTTCTTCTTACCTATTTCGACATAAGCCGTGCGAAACTGACGGTTTCCCTTTTCATCCACGATGCCGAACACATCCCGGATGATCTGCTCCTGCCAAGGAAGCAGCCAGAACCGCTTGCCCGCCCACTTGCCTTTGGTATGACGCAGGTTTTCGATAAAAGTCACTGCCCGGTCTGCTTTTGCGGCATCGTAGTGGCAGGTCGGAAGTATGAACCGGCTGGGCTTGTAGTCCTTCAGTTTCGGATAGTTTTGGGGTCTGCACTCTGCCATCAGCTTCCACCTCCTCCCAGCAGATTCTCCATCTCATCGGCTGCATCCGCAGGACCGCTGTCCGAAGCAATGATCCGACTTCGGGAGGACGGGGTCAGACCGAACTGCTCTGCAAACTTGTTCATGATCTTCAGATAGGTCTGGGCGATGGACACCTGCGGCACCTGCTGCCAGTACCCGGACGGGGTCTTGACGATAGTGCCATGCTGGGTGATGAATTCCTCTGCCTCCTTCCATCGGGCATACGCCTGACAGTAACCGGCAAAGGCCGCCATGTCCACTTCGGTCAGGATGCCGATGGCTTCCATCTGTTTGGCAAGTCTACGCCACTCTTTCTTTGCTTCCGGCTCCAGCCACTTCGGACAGGCCGGTGCTTTCTTATTGGGCTTCGGTTCGCTGGTGTTCAGCGGATGCTTGCCCGGATTACCTTCCAGTTCCTTCATGGCGGTCGGCTTTGGTTTTCTGCCTCTGGTAGCCATTGGCATCTCCTCCTTTCTGCAAAAATGGGTAAAGAAAAAGGACCTCCAAAGAAGTCCTTGTAATAGCATTTTCCCAAGCAGGAAACTTTTCATTATAAAAAGCAAATAGTTTCCCATTTCGGCAACTTTATATAAAACACATCGGATACGAGGCACAGCCCCTTTTCGGGGCGTGTACCTTTTGGTGCTGTTATGCGTTGGGGTTGGCTTCCTTCCAAACCTCGTATTCATCGACCAACTCCGCTTCCTCGATGACCTGCCAGATGCTGCAAAAGCGGCTTCTCTGCTGCTCGATTTCCTCTGCCGTCCAGTCTTCCGGCTTGCGGCTCATATCGTGGTAGGCATCCATCTCCGCTTTCGTCCGGAAGAAAAGGATCTGCTTCAGCTTCAGCGTCTCCTCGTTGTTCCGCAGGCTGTACCGCCTGTCCTCTGCCGCCCTGCAAAGGCTTCCGAGGTCGTTGCAGCTGAGGGTCATGTCCTGCTTGAAGGCGATCTCGATACCGATCAGCTTCTTCTCGGTGTCGGCTTCCTGAATGTTCTTAAGGTAGGTTTTTGCTTTGTTCGTCATGGTCTGTATCCTCCGTGTGTTTTGTTTTCCGTAGGGCTTTTCCCTTCGTTGTGACTGTATATTACCGTCACTGCCCGGACATAGCAAGCGGCTATGCTGCACGATCATACACACCTCTTTTTGTCGGATTTATGTGTATTTCCACACTGGAAGAATCCGCCACTACGAGCAAAAGCCCCCGAAGGAGCTCTGCCCTTTTTCAGTGTGCGTTCTTGATGCACCACTCGATCGCGTGACCGGCATCCGTGTAGGTCTCATCGGAAATCTTCAGAAGCTCCAGTCGGCACTCAATCGGTGACCAGCCTTCCTCTGGGTCTTCCACAAATCCGTATACCGCTCCCTCCAGCATGCCGTTCCAGTTCATCTGGGCAACCAAAACCCGGTCACCGAACTGCATGATGCTGTCGTAGCAAGGTCTGAGCCGGTCGTAGAAACTCTCGATGCTGATGTTGTTTTCTGGAAAGTCGATCAAATGCTTTTTCATGGTGAATTCCTCCGTGTTTTCGTTTTTCCCTTGGGGCTTTTCCCTTTCGGTATGTGCATATTACCGTCAGGTGCAAAGGATAGCAAGCGGCTAAAGTACACGATCTTCCGCCCGGAATACCAGGCAGAATGTACATCACTCTGCGTCCTGCTCCATGAGTTTCACTATGGTGTCGTAGAAGAACTGCGGGTCATATGCCAGCGGCTCCCGTCCGGCTTCCTCATCCATCCTGATCTGGTCTTCCACCATATCCTCGGCAGCCTCCAGCGTGAAGGCATCCTTATCGCTGTCATCCATGTAGTTGTAGATTTCCACGATGGTATCCATCATCCGTTCTTCCATGTGTGCTTTCCCTTCCTCCACGCCGCCACATCTGCCCCTGTCTGGGGCGTTGTCGGTTCCTTCGGATTGTTTTGCCACCCGTGGCACAAGCCCCTGTCTGGGGCTGTCGGTTTATCTGTTCATCCGTCCCAGCAGGTAGGCTTCCTCCATTGCTTTCTGGATGCTCCAGACCGGAACCTCAATAAAGTCCTCGCTGTCATTGTCGCGGGCTTCCAGGTCGCCCCGACTGTCTACCGCTGCCATCAGGCGCTTGGCGATCTCCAGCAGGGCTTTTTCTTCTTCCTTGGTAATGTTCTTCTTCATGGTGGTTTCCTCCGTTTTTCTTGGTTTTCCGTTTCGGTATGTGCATATTACCGTCTATGTCACACACTATCAAGCGGCTATACTACACAAAGATAGCCGCCCGGAACTGTGCGTATTACAGCAGAAGAAAAGGGCTGCCGTTACCGGCAAGCCCCATGTGTTTCTCTGGCTTAGTAGTCTTCTTCGTCCTCGTAATCTTCCTCTTCGCCCCAGTCATCTTCCTCTTCATCCCAGCTGTCATCCTGGTCTTCTTCCTCATCCTTGAAGTCCCACATATCTTCGGTCGGCTGGTTTCTAAGGTCTGGGTTCTGCTCAACATAGTCGGCAACCGCTCCGCAAAGGATGTCCAGAACCTTTTCGTAGGCTTCCTCACTGTAGACTGCCCAGGCATCTGCAGTCAGCTTTGCGATTTTGTCGTTGCCCTTGGCTCCAAGGAACCGCCCTGCAGGGTTGCAGGTTTCCTTGCCGTAGCCGATGCCCAGCTGGTCGCCGTCGTTGTAAAAGCGGTATCCGATGCGGCTCATTGCCCTTACCAGCTCCCCTGCGAGGCTGTCTGCCTTGCCCGTATCCGGTACCAGTTCCTTGAAAAGTTTATTGATGCGGTCTTCGTTCTTCGTCATTGTCGTATCCTCCGTTTTTGTTGTTTTCCCCTTTCGGTGACTGTATATTACCGTCACCTCGAAACACTATCAAGCGGCTAAACTACACGATCATTCAATCCTGTAATTGTCATATTTATGTGCTTTTCATGCCAGCTTTCGGAAGACAGACACGAGCAAAAGGCTGGTCACTTCCAGCCCCTTGCGCCTGTCGGTCTTGCCTTTAGCGGATGATTTCGAGGTAGCTTACGTTGCCCCAGCAGTCCGTTCCCTTGAAGCGGATGCGCTTGTCGTTCTCCCTGTCGAGGGTGAATTTCCGAAGGAGCTTCATCTTCTGGATGCGGTTCAGAAGGTCCTTGCCGTTCTTCGCATCCTCAACGGCATCCCTGATCTCGACCACCGCACTGTCGCTTCCGTACCAGAGGTTGCTGAGTGCCTCTGGAATTCCGTTTGCAAGATAAAGGTTGATTTTTGTGTAGGTCATGTTCTTGTTCTCCTCTCAAAATGTCATCGTTTCCAGAATCTCATCCATGCCTGTCTCCCAGTCATGGCGGCTAAGTTCAATTTTGCTGTACATCTCTGCGCTGTCCGGCTCATCGAAAAGCCGGAAGCATTCTCTTGCCAGCTCCTCGCTGGTGTGCTGCTGGATTTCATCCTGCTGTCCATCCAGCCGTGTAAAGGTGATCTCGTAAGTGTAGCGTTCCATGTTCTTTGCCCCTTTCGTTTTGGTAGCTGTATATTACCGTCACCTCGAAACACTATCAAGCGGCTAAAGTACACGATCATCTGCCCCCTGATCTGGAGGATTTATGTGTTTATCCGGGGAGGTTTCCCTCCCCGTTTTCTTAGCTGAACATCTCTGCCGTGTCATCGTCGATCCAAAGGTGCATGCCGTCTGCTTCCATAATCGCATGGTCTTCATGAACCTCGGTGATGATTCCTTCCCGGCTTCCGCTTCCATCGAATTCGTTCCAGTGCCATGTTGTCTTTCTCCCTTTTTTCCATGTTCTCCAATCAGCCATTTTGCTGTCCTCCTTTGCTTTTTGTAGCTGTATATTACCGTCACCGCCCTGTGATAGCAAGGCCATAAAACGTCATATTATCAACGATCTTTGCCCCTCATGTTTGGTACATATATAACCCCTGATTGACTTGCTATATATGTGTTTCTGCGGCATTATACACACAACGAAAGCAAAGAAAACCAAACCAAAAACGGAGGACAAAAACCATGAAAAAGACCATTACAGAAGTTGAAACCGCAATCGAAAACCGCATCGCAGAGCTTGAAGAAGAATACGAGCTGGACATTTACGACCGCAACGACATCCGGGAAGAAGAATACCAGAAAGCCGGATGGCGGCACGACCCCTTCCCAGAAGAGCTTGAGGAAGAGGACGAAGAAGAGGAAGAAGATTGGCACTACCACAGCATGGAAGAACGACTGAACGAGGTCGGCATGAGCATGAGGGATTTCTTCTAAGGAATCCCAAAAGGCTCCCCCAGCAGAAGCTGGGGTTCTGCCTCGTATCCCCCGTTTTGGTTTGGTATGATACACAAAACCGCTGCTAGATGTTTGTGTACATTATGGCGGCGGTTCTCCTTGCTATCGTTGCTTTCCAGAGGTAATATACAGTAAACTGGAAGGGGGTTCCCATTCTTTTGAGGCCCCCATTTTCCGTCTAATCGGCTTCGCCCTGCATTGCCTGATGCATCACCCTGCGGTTATGCGCTCTGGCTTTCTTTTTCAGGTCCCTTTTCCATCTGCGGATGGTCACCGCCTTGCAGTGGTTTCTCGACCATTCGTATTCACCCAGAATGTATCTGCCGCCGTGTTCCCTCTCGCCATAAGCCGGCATCTTCCTGTGTCCCATAGGCTCCTCCTGTTAAACCAAGCCCTCCCGGTCTTTTCTGGCCGAGAGGGTATTTTTCTGATTGTGGTATCTTATTCCGGCTTCGTTCCGTCATCCATCTGGATGACTGCCATCTGCCCGAACATGCTGACGAATGCCTCCGGCACCCAGAAGCGTTCCCTGAATTTCCGGATCAGATCCTGGGGCAGCTCTGCGAAATCTTCCTCGCCCAATCCGCAGATGAAGAAGTTTCCCTTGATGGGCTGCTCCAGTTCCGGGATGTATCTGCTGAATGACTTCTCAGTGAATAGCCCGTTGTCATCGGTGACCAGGGCGGCTCGTTCTTCCCACGGGTAGGTGGCTGTGATACAGTCGCAGTCGAGGATGCGGTAGAACTCTTTCAAGGAGTTTTCAATGTCCACCACCTGCGGATGCTCCATCGGTTTGATCAGAAGAACTTTCATTCGACCCATCCCCCTTTCACGATTGCCCAGTCTGCAAGATGCATCTTCTGCTGTCCGCCCCATGCAATGTCCTCTAATGCTTCCTCCGTTCCGCAGCGGTTGCAAATCTGGATGTCCGCCCTTCGGCTGAGTGCCTGCTGCTGATGGTCGTAGCAGTCAGGCTTTGCTCCGCACCTGGGGCAACGTGGGCCGGTCTGTCGCGTTTTACCAAGGTGGTCGAGCGACACCTTGACCTCGGCTTCCAAAGCCACACGGTGGCAACTGTCCGCGCCGTAGGCAATGTTCAGATGACTTCCGGTGTCCCAATTCACCAAGATGTTTCCGGCATCATCGACCCCGTTGCAGGTTCCCTGCGTTCCGATGGGCGGTGCCTGCCTATCATCCATCTCATCGAGGACGATCCGGCATCCGACCGGGAACTCTATTCTCAACTTCTTGACCATTTTCTGATCTGCGAAATTCATGCCTGCACCTCCTCGATCATCCGCTGGGCGGCATCCTTATCCATGCATTCCTTCAGCGCACCTTCGAGGATGTGCATCGGGAAGCGGAATGCCTTGTAGCCGTCATGCAGGACTTTGTAGTAATACCGGCTCGGTGCGCGGCGTCCGAAGTCGTTCTCCATGATATATACCATTGCGGTCACCATCTCCGGTTCTGCCCCTTCCCGGAGCAGTTCGATGTTCAGGTCTTCCTTGCGGTAGTAATTCGGGTAGCCCTCATAGAGGTCGAGGTTTCCTTCGTCCCTTTCCGAAATCTCCCACACCAGAACCGGCGTGTTCTTCTTCGGATTTGGTGCGATGGTGGCGCAGCCCCGGAACAAAAGCTCCCAGCCTGCCAGCACCGCCTGTCCTGCAATTTTTGCATCCGGACACCGGTATGCCATTTGCTCCACCGACAGGTTGCTGCCGTAGGCGATGTAATATTTCTTGTTCTTCATTTGAATCTCTCCCTTCGGTTTTCTCCGCTCTTGTCTGGCGGTATGGTATATATCACTCTTCTGCCCTGATTTATCAAGGCCGATGAGCATCATATACTGCACAATGTTTTTTGTTTTTGATCGTGTACTCTTACATCATCTGCTGCTTCTTCAGATACCGGATGGCTTCCGCCCTTCCGATACTGGCTGCCAGTCCACGCTTCAGTGTGTCCAGCGGAAATTCCCAGTCGCTGTATCCGCCGCGCAACAGTTCAAAATACTCGGCATCCGGGCAGCCAAGTCGCCGGTCCTCGTGCATCACATAAGCGATGCAGGGCTTTGCCTTTTTCATGCGGTTCCCGTTCAGGTTCCAGACCGGAAGCTGAAACTGTTTCTTGTAGTAGTATCTTGGGCAGCCCTCGTACCGGTCCAGCAGAAGCTCATCATATTCCGAGAGCTTCCAGACCACTGCCGGTACGCTTTCATTGGCGTCCTGCTCAATGGTGGCATAGCAGCCGGTCTTGCTCTTTTTGAACAGAAGCCGGTAGCCCTTGATCTCGGTCGTGCCGACCACCACAGCATAGGGGCATCTCTTTCCCATCCGCTCCATGTCGAGGTTGCTTCCGTAGGCAAGATAATATCTGGATGGGCTTCGGCTGATCAATTCAAACATCCGCCTCACCGTCCTCCCTGCCAGTGAATTCCACGCCCTGGAAATCATCTGTCCCAAGCTCAATCTGGCTGTCCTGCCACCAGTCCTCTGCCACTCGCTGGGCTTCCTCCACGGTCGGCTCTTTCATTTCGGATTCATAAATGGTCACCGTTCTCTGGTAGGTCTCGGTGATGGTCACCTTAAAGGTCCTGCCGCCCGGTGTGCTTTCATTTTTTAACGTGCTTTTCATAAACCTGCACCTCCTTCTACCACCTCAAGGGCGGTTGCCCGCCCAAAAGGTGCCCGTACAGCTGGCGCTTATTTGTTGCGCCATGCTGCGTTGCCCTCCATATTCCGCAGAAGGATTTCCCTTGCCGTTGCGAACTCCTCACCAATGAATCCCAGCCGGAGCATCCAGCACCGCATTGCGTATTTGTCGTTGTCGGTCTGCTGGGGCTTCGGGCTTGCCGTTCTGACCATCTTGGCAAGCTGGCTCATTGCGAGGCAAAGCTGGATGTAGGCTTTCATCTCACCGGCATGCAGTCCGTTACGCTTTCCGTCCGCTGGGTCTGCGAATTGGAAAAGGCGGAATTCAATGGTTCCTTTTGTAAAGGTGGCATGGAGGTTCAGCATATGGTATCGGCTTGAATTGTAGTGGGCATTCCGGTTTTCCCAGCTGGAACCGTTGCCTTCGTACCAGATGTCTTCCAGCTTGCGCATGGTGGTCGGCTTCTCGCGGTTCAGCCGGTCGAGGAAGCGGTGGTCGACTACCCGGCAATATTGTCCGGTGCGCCCCGCGTCAATCCGGATGGCTCTGCCGATCTGCTGTTCGTGCGCCGCCATGATGTTCACAAGGTTGCGGATGGTCTTTGCGGTGTGGTCGCCCTTGCCGATGTGGATGTGGACCCCGCATCCGCGGCTTGGGCTGCTCTTTGCTCCTGCCTTGCGGAGCAGCCGGATAATCTCCTGCAGGGATTCGATGTCGTCGTAGGTGAGGATCGGGGTGACCAGTTCGCATTTTTCTGCGTCCGGTCCGTAGATGCTCACATCCCTCTGGAATTTCCAAACCCTGCCCTGTCCGTCCTTGCAAGCCCAGCTGTAATATCCGTACTCGCTGGCGGCGTTCCATGCTCTGGTTCCGAAGTACTCGGCAACCTTTCTTGCCGCTTTTTCTCTGGTGATGTTGTTCATCTCGATCTCAACTCCGATGGTCTGGTTCTTCATGGCTTCAATCTGCTCTCTTGTTTTATCGTTCATGGTATGTTCTCCTTTGTTTTTTCCTTGTTTTCCCTTTCGGTATGTGCATATTACCGTCAGGTGCGGATAATAGCAAGGATATAAAAGAACATATATTCGACAAATATGAGGCAGAATGATCGTGTACATTTCTGCGGCTTATCCGCTTGATAATGTACATTTTCAGAGTTAATATCGGTACAATGAAAGAGGCTCTCTCATATTTTCCGGCCCCCATTGGGGGCTTGGGAGCTTACGCTCCCGCCTCCAGCATCTGCGCCGTGTCTGCCCCACAGTCGGGCTGTGTCGGCTGGGCTGCATCCTGTGCGGCCGTTTCCCCAGTGGCAGGATTGCCGTTCTGTGCCGCCTGTTTCGCGGCTTTCAGGGCATCCCGCTTTGCCTTTTCCCTTGCAAGGAACTTCTGTGCTTCCTCATCCGTGCGGAAAGCAGCATGGCCGGAAAGGTTCTCCATGAGGATCTTGCGTGTTTCTTTGAAATCTGGGCCGTTCATGCCCAGCCGCAGGAGCCATGTGCGGAGTGCGTATTTCTCATTCTCATCGTTGACATCCTTTGCCTGGATACGCTTCTGGCTGATCGCCTGCTGGTTCATCAGGATGGCAAGGTGGCCGAAAGCCGTCAGGTGATCATAGTCGGAAGCCGTCGGGAATCCTGTGAAGGAAACCTTTTCTTCTGTGATCACCAGACCTTCCATCGCAGTTCCGCACTGTGCTTCGTAACTCTTAAGCGCCTCGATGAAGTTTGCCACCGTGTAAGTACAGCTGTCATCCCGCAGTGTTTCGACCAGGTCGGTTTCCACATGGAAGTGCCCGCCCGTTGCCTTGCTGATGAGTCGGCCCCGGCTGTAGATGAGGTTGACCAGATTGCGAAGGCTCACGCCGTTATGCTGGCTGGTGGGGAAAGCAAGTTCCAGATCCAGCGGCACTTCTTCCGGCTGGTCTTCTGCTTCCGGCTGCTCTTCGCTTTCCGATTCCTCTGCATCCGGCTCATCCTCTGTTGCACCATCCTCTGCCGTATCATCCGGCTCCTCTTCGGTCACAGGCTCCGCTGTCAAATTCTCGGTCGGCTCTGTGTTTTCCGGCTGGTCATCCGTGCTTTCAATGCTCTCGCCGCCGCAGATCAGTCCCTCATTCAGCAGGGTCGCCAGCAGCTCGGCATCTGCATTCTCCGGCTCGACCAGAAGATTGCCGTCCCGGTCGATGGTGTAGTTGCCGATGTCATAAGCATACAGCGGTGCTCTGGTGTAGTAAGGATGGATGCCCGTCAGCTCCTCCATGCGATTTGCAAGTGTCTTTCGGTCTGCTATGTTCAATTCAAATTTCAACATAATTCATTGCCCCTTTCGTTTTCTTCTGTTTTTGTGCATCCCGATGTTCTTTTCGGTAGCACATATATCACTCTGAACCGGTCAAATATCAAGGCCATTTCCCGATATTCTTCATGTTCGACTAATTACACAAGGGACTGCGAAATCTGTTGTGTAAATAGGACCAATATGTAAGCCCACCATATCACCAGGTGGCTTTCTACCTAGTAATATAGCGGGCCAGTTTATTCTTCCAGACCTGCACACCATGCGATGCCGGCCAGAACAAAAAATGCGTTGGCTAAGCATATGCCGTTGCCCCAGATACGGTACTCTGCCGAATCCGTATACGGGTCAGCCAGCCATTTCCGGATCTGTTTCTCCGTTTTCGGCTTCTTGGCGTGGGTCACGATCTTGCGGTGCGTTTCAAACACATCTGCCCAGAACGCCAGCTCTTCTTCGGTCGGATCTTCTGTTCCAAGGTTCCGGCACCACCAGTCCGGGAAGCCCTGCAGTCTGGCACACTCGGTCGGTGTCAAGCGGCGGACGGTATAGGTCACAGGTATCGGCTGCGCTTCCGGGTTATCGATGACCAGACGGTCATTGAAAGCATCCTGCCCGTTGAAGCCGCTTGGATGTGCCCCGGTTGCCACCGTTCCCATGACACCCTCGTTCAGATGCGGCACCGGTGCGATGGTGGTCGGGTCTTTGTAGTCCCGTGCCATCAGAGTCGGTGCGACCTCTTTTGCCACCTGCATATAGGAGCCGGTGGTCATGGCATACACATCCTCCGGTGCGCAGACTGCATGGCGGTCAGTGGCATCCAGTGTAAAGCAGACATCCTCATTGACGCCATCCCCCTGCGGACCGTTCTCATCCTTGCGGCCGATCATGTTACCCTGCAGGACGAAGGTCTGCTGCTTCATCCCCGGCTCTGCTGCAAGTGCCGCTGACTTCTCTCCCAGATCCCGGACTTCATCCCTCTGGTTCTGGGTAAAGGCGACCGGCTCTACCACGCAGATACCGCCCTGATTGCAGGTCGGATCTCCACCACTGCGGTCTAGTGTCCGGGAGGTCTCCGCTTCATAGAAGCCGCTATGCGGATTATCGGACATCATGGAGTGGCTGGCTTTAGAGCAGACACCGTAGCATTTCGGAACGAACAGTGTCTGGTCGTTGTTGCAGCCGAGGGTAGCTGACTTTTCTTCCTGCCAGATAGCGCCCTTGCCACCGCCTTCACACCCGGAACGGATCTTCAATGTGACCGCCGGAGAGTTTTCAACTTCTTTCACCGGGCTTTCCACTGAATTTTCAACAGCGTCCATGACCATCGGGACATTACCGCCACCCGTACCACACCGGCTTGTCAGTGTCTGCACCTTACCGTCCTCGGAAATCTTCACCCGGCTGTCCGCAGGATGATTTTCCAGTGCGATGGCGGCCGGCACGACACCAGCCCGGAGGGTCGGTGACCGTTCCTCTTCGTATCCAATGCTTCTGGCATTTGCGGAATGCTCGGTACAGAAACCAGCGGCTTCCATAACACACGGCGGATGATGTGCCTCCGCACGGAGGGGGGCTGTCACCTCTTCCGTCACATCCATTCTCTCTCCGCCCTGATCGTTCAGACAGAGCCGTCCTCCTGCTCCACTGCAGCCTGTCTCTCCAGTGCTGCTTTCAGCACCGGCGGCAGCTCTTTGCCACGCACGGAAGCCCTCCGCAGAATACCGTGACACGCCTTCGGACTCAAATAATACCTTTTGGGCACTCTGGTCTGCAAAATCTGCGACAAGGTAGATACGTTTTCTTCTTTGGGGAACGCCCCACCATTGTGCATCAAAAACTCGATACGCGACGCTCCATCCGTCTCCCACGTAGTAGTCAGCGTCGGGCCATCCTTTCTTCTCAGGCGCAGGCACCGAGGCGGACGGTTCTTTAACACCGATGACGGCTTCGAGGACTGCTTTGAAGTCCTGTCCTTTGTTTGAGGAGAAGGCCCCTGGCACATTCTCCCACACGATAAATCTTGGTTTTTCACCATTGGTCTTACACCTCATTTCCTTCACGATTCGGATTGCTTCGTAAAACAGGCTGGACCGTGAACCATCCAGACCGTCCCGCTTACCCGCGATGGACATATCCTGACAGGGACTGCCAAAAGTGATGATGTCTACAGGAGGTAGGTCTGCACCGCTGATAGTAGACACATCTCCATAATGCTTCACCTGCGGCAGACGCTTGGTCGTGACCCGGATGGCAAACGGCTCAATCTCACTGCTCCACACCGGAGTGATCTGCCCGGTCAAAAGCCCACCCAATGGAAAACCCCCGGAGCCATCAAAGAGGCTGCCGAGGGTCAGCTGTTTATTCTCCATCAGCGACCTCCCTTTCCGGCTCAAAGGTCGCCACTTCCTCGAACTTCAGCTTCTGACTGTCACGGATGACATACACACCATCGTAGTGACCCTCGCTGTGTTCGATATAACGCTTCACGATCACATCCACGAACTTCGGGTCCAGCTCGATGCCTCGGCACACACGGTCGGTTTCTTCGCAGGCGATCAGGGTAGAACCGCTGCCAAGGAACGGATCTAGGATGATGCCGTTGGTCATGGTAGAATTTCGGATCGGATAGCTCATCAGGCCGATGGGCTTCATGGTCGGATGGTCCTTGTTGGACTTCGGCCGGTCATACTCCCAGATGGTCGTCTGCTTTCGGTCGGAATACCACTGGTGCTTCCCCTTCTGCTTCCAGCCGTAAAGACACGGTTCGTGCTGCCACTGGTAAGGACTGCGCCCCAGCACCAGAGCATTCTTCTTCCAGATACAGCAGCCGGACAGATAGAACCCGGCATCCTTGAATGCCTTTCTAAAGTTCAGACCTTCCGTATCTGCATGGAAGATGTAGATGGAGCCGTCATCCGCCAGATGACCGTGCATCTGCTGGAACGCTGCCAGCAGGAACTGGTAAAATTCCGAATCTCCCATGTTGTCGTTCAGGATCTTGCCAGCCGTTTCTTCCACATCCACGTTATAAGGGGGATCGGAAAGTACCAGATTTGCCTTGGTGCCGTCCATCAGGGTATCGTAGCATTCTGGCTTAGTGGAATCGCCGCACAGAACGGTGTGCTTACCCAGATGCCAGAGGTCGCCCTCTTTGGAGAAGCACGGCTGCTTCAGCTCCGATTCCACATCGAAATCATCTTCCTTGACCTCTTTGCTGTGGACCTTGTTGAACAGCGTCTCGATCTCCGGCGGTTCAAAACCGGTCTTTCCAAGATCGAAGTTGGAATCCTCGATGTCCTTCAAAAGATCAGCCAGCAGGGAATCATCCCATGCACCCGTGATCTTGTTGAGTGCGATGTTCAGGGCCTTCTCCCTGGTCTTGTCGATGTCCACCACCGCGCAAGGCACTTCGGTGTAGCCCAGCTCCATCGCTACTGTCAGTCTCTGGTGACCACCGATAATCGTCATGTCGGCATTGACCACCAAAGGATCTGCGAAGCCGAACTCCGTAATGGAATTCTTGATTTTCTCGTACTCTTTATCCCCCGGCTTCAGCTTTTTCCGGGGATTGTATGCAGCCGGCTTGAGTACGGACACCGGCAGCATCTTCAGTTCAGCAGTCGCTTTCATGTAGGTTCCTCCTAATTCAGATTCCCATGCGAATGACCCCTGAAAACGGCACGAAAAAGGAGCCGAACAAAAAGCCCGACTCCATTTCATCTCCATCTTCCTGCGGCTGTTCAGCCATCTCGCACCATTCCGGGTTTTCCCCATTCACAGATGCCAAGACCTTATCTTCCGCATCGTCAATCGCATGTACACAGATACCCCCGGTGTTGAACATCGGATACACACCGATAATTTTCTTACTCACTCCTGTTCGCCTCCTTCTTCCTGCCCCGGTTGGCACAAGCCCGACTGCAATATTTTCGTTCCAGTCCGTACTGATGCCGGTAGGAAAACTCTCTGCCGCACACCGGACAGATCTTTGACCGCACTGTTCTCCAGTTTTCCGGCTTTGGGTGGGTGTTATTCCATCTTGACCGGCATTCTGGTGAGCAAAACTTTCTCGGTCTGCCTTTATGATTCGGTACAATGGCTGTACCGCACTGAGGGCAGAACGAAAAAGCCATGTCCTTGATCATCTCAGCCGTGTAATCATCCATCTGCCCTCACCTCACTCTCATTTTTCGCCGTTTCTTCGGCGGTTTCTTAGAAAAATCTCATAATTCATACGAAAAGCGGCGAAGTGGAAATCGGCCCCGTCCCGCCCGGTTGAATTGTTGTTGCGGCGGCCGATTCTCGCTCGCCCTCGCTCCTCCCGGAACAAGCTAAAATGTGCGAAAGCTCCCTGTTTTCGAGAAGTTTCACACACTTTGGTTCATTTCGGGGAATAAGAATGGCACCGGAACGAAAGCTCCGATGCCTATACATTTTCCTGTTTCATTTTGCGCCGTTATTCCTCTGACCCCCGGCCTACCAATTTTGCGGTTTTTCACAGAAAAGGGGCCACCGGTCTCCGTGTGACTTCACCGTAGAGAAGTGACCCCGGCCCCGGTGGGGCTGTCAGTAGGTGTAGGTCGGGTTGATGTCTTTGGTCAGAGTCTTCTTATCGTGACAGTTCTTGCAGAGAGACTGCCAGTTGTTCTGGTCCCAGAAAAGTTTCTGGTCACCACGGTGTGGAATGATGTGATCCACAACCGTTGCCCGGACATACTTACCCTGCTTGGCACACTGCACACATAACGGATGTGCTTCGAGATACGACTTCCTGGCTTTCTGCCAACGTCTGTTGTATCCACGCTTTGCTGCTGGCCGGGTGGCTTCTGGGTGGAGAGGCAGGTGCTTCTCACAGTAGAACCGGCCGGCTTCCACCAGCTCCGGACAGCCGGGGTGATGGCACGGTGTCTTTGGTCTGTACGGCATGGGTCAGTCCTCCCACGGAAGACCAGCCTTGCCGAAGTGACCGTAGGCACTGACCTTGTTGTAATCTACATCCAGCAGTCCCAGCCGCTTGATGATACCCTGCGGTGTCAGGTCGTAGCTGTCATGGACGTAGGCTTCGATGAAGTCAAGGGACTGGTGCTCCGTACCGAAGCACTCCACTGCCACACCCACTGGCTGTACCACACCAATGGCGTAGGCCAGCTGGACTTCGCACTTGTCAGCATAGCCCGCCTGCACGATGTCCTTGGCAATCTTCCTCGCCATGTATGCTGCAGAGCGGTCTACCTTGGTCGGGTCTTTGCCGCTCAGAGCACCGCCGCCCATGCGACCAATGCCGCCGTAGGTGTCGCACGCCAGCTTCCGGCCAGTCACACCACAGTCGGCGTAGCTGCCACCCAGCACGAAACGACCGGTCGGGTTGACCAGCTTCGTAAAGTCACCGTCCAGACCATACTCGCAGGCGGCAAGCACCATCATGGATTCGATGATGTGCCGGAAGTCGCTGACCTCCACATCCGGGCTGTGCTGCACAGAGCAGAGGAAGGTGGTGATGCGTCCGCTCTCGTAGTCGTAACTGACCTGTGCCTTGGCATCTGCCCGGAACATCTTGGACGGATGGTTCTTCAGCAGTTGCAGGAACTTGGTAGCGACCATGTAGGGAATCGGCATCTGCTCTGCCGTCTCGTTGGTGGCATAGCCATACATGATTCCCTGGTCACCGGCACCGCCCTTGTCCACACCCAGTGCAATATCTGGCGACTGCTTGTCCACCAGAATGCCGATGCGGAGAAGCTCGGTCAGGTTCCAGCCCAGCTTTTCGGCACCGATGCGGTTGAACACATCGTGGACGATCTGGTTGTAGTTTGGCCGGTAGTTGGTGGTGACCTCGCCGGCAATAAAGAGTTGGCTCTTTTTCAGCAGACACTCGATCGCCACACGGGCGTTCCTGTCATGCTGAAGAATGTCGGTCACAATAGCATCTGCGATCTGGTCACAGATCTTATCGGGATGACCATTGCTGACCTGTTCACAAGTGATGATCTTACTCATGTTCTGTCCTCTCTTTCCTGTATCACAAAGCAGGCCGCCTTTGCCCTTGCCCACAAATAGGCTCCCACAAAAACTGCCTGCCCTGTCTCCGTTCATGGTTTCTGTTCATTCTCTTAATTTCCTTTCTTCTTCTCAACTCATGTAGCATGTAGCAACCATGTAGCTGAATTTTATATAAGAAAGCTATAAAAGAAAGTAATAATAAAAAAGGTTATGAAATCTCGGCTACAAACCAGCTACATGCTACAAAGCACCCAAAATCAGAAAAATGGATCACAAAAGACTGTCCTTTGGCTTATATGCATCCTGTACCGTCAGGTCTTCCGCTCCATTTTCCACTTCCTTGAACCTGCAGTCCATGATCAGCGTAGTCTGTCCGCCACCGCCTTTGGGACGCTTTCGGGCCACTTTGAAATGCACACCGATAGCATTTTTAAAGTTCTTCTGGTTCTCTGAGGAATACCCGTTCTCCTCACACCACTTTGTGTACAGTTGGTATGCTGCCGCCGTCCGAAGTTCCGACCCTTCCTCTTTTTCAAGCCACGCCTCAATGAACTGCCCGATCCGATCAGAATCATCCTTGTAATCTTCCGTTGCTTTCGTGACAGCCTGCGGAAGTTCCAAACCCCGCTGGCAGAACTTTTTGTACCCTTCCAGACACCAGTTGAAAATACCTGACAGGTTCTCCGGCTTCGCAAAATGCCCCTTCAGCCCCTGGTCCTGTTCTCCCTCTTCAAAATGACGGTTAAATGGGATGATCTTCAGTCGGCCGGATTGGAACAAGGTCATATCATTGACATTAGGCAGGTAGTTCGTATTGATAAAAATCTTGAACACCGGCACAAAATCAAAGCTGTTCTCATTTAGGAATCGGGCGTTGATGGTATCGTTGCCGGTCATTCTTTTTACGAGAGCTGCATTAAATGTGATCTTCTTCTCCGGCTCAGAGATATTTACAAATCTGGAGCCGACCAGACGAGCCACTTCTTCCGAAGGTCCGCCTGTGTTCCCACCACGGAATTTAGCTGCCAGCATATCCGGATTCGATGTCTTTCCATAGTCGCCCATGATCTTCAGGAAGGTTTCCATTGCAGTGCCTTTGCCGTTTCGGGAAGTGGCACCGTAAAGGATAAACATACACTCCTGCGAGGTATCTCCTGTCAGGGCGTATCCCAAAGAACGCTGAAGGAAGTCTGCCAGATCTGCATCTCCACACATGACCTCCTTGATAAACGAGTGCCAGCGTGGACAGTCTGCATCCGGGTCATAGGTAATACCGGATTCCATTGTGAGATAATCCTCCGGCCGATGTTCCCTGAATTCCAGTGTCCTCATATCCAACGTTCCATTTTTGCAGTTGAAGAAATACTTGTTCCTGTCAAATGCCTGCATGGAGATTGGATACACGGACATGGCATCTCTTAGCATTGTTTCCCGATTCTTACGCAGCTGCAGTTTTCGGACACGGTCGATGAACCGCTTCCTGGCATCCTCTTCGGTGATCGTCAAAGCAAACACATACAGCTTGTCAGCCAGCAGCTTTGCCAGTTCCGATACCTTGAGATTGCCTTTGTCCGGCCGCCAGACAGAGCCGTCATAGACATACCAGCCTTTACGCTCACTGTTGTACCGGGCGATTTGCTTAAAATAATCCGCAAACATATTGCCCATGCCGATCTCATTTCGGCCATACCGGGAATTTGTGTGCGGTGCCATTTCTTCCAGCGTGATCGTGATCTTGGTAAGATCCGGCTGGAATTCGATATAGTCATCCTCATCCAGCTTGGAAAACTCTTCATCCACAATATCCTGTGCGTTGACCGGCATATAGATGGCCGCACAGGTATTGACCGTATTGCGGATAGAGATTGCACCATAAGTTGAACCAGCCTGCTTGCGGTCCCACTTGTCACGCATCAGACCGGAAGTACGGAAGATACGGTCCATCTGCTCCTCATCACAGCCACACCAGAATGCCAGAATAGACAGCAATGCCATATCTGCATCCGACTGGCTGCCGTAGAGGTCTTCCCAGTCACCGGCAAAGAGTTTTTTGAACTTCTCCGAGTTGCTGGCTTCGTTGGCGTGTGCGATGACAGCCTCATCATCCAGGTACGAATGGTGCTGGAAATGTGTCTGCTGCACCTGCTTGTTTCGCTTCATCAGCGTGTCCAGCAGTGTTGTCATTGCCGTTTCATCGTTCGGGATCTCACCTGTGCGGTAAACATCTCCCGTTACGGTGACGAAGCGGTTTGTCGCACCGGGCATATACACTTCCAGACCCTTGCTACGGTTGTTGATGTAGTAGACCGTCTTGTCGTAGACGTAGTCTTCCGGCACACAAAAGAAACCTCGCAATCCTTTCCCGGATGGAGATTTTTCCACGTAAGCCGTAGAAAAGATGGAAAGGACGGTATCCGCCGTATCGTTCAGCGTACCGTCCTCCCGGATACAATGGTCGATATCAAAAGCTCCGATTCCGTTGCCAACAGCAATACCGATACCGTCATAGCCGCCCATTGCATAAGTGACGAGGGTATTCTTGAAATCTGAGAATGTACGCAGGTCATTAATCCTCGCCCGTTCCCCCGTTGCCGGGTTAAATGGCATCTTGGTCTTCTGGCCATTGCGCTTTTCAAACTTCCAGACACAGAAGCTGCAGGTCGTTTTCAGCTTGCCCGGAATGTTCTTGATGTCCATCATGCCTGCGCCTCCCTTCCCATGCAAGCCTGCATCGCAAACTGCTTTTTAACAGCAGCTTCGATCTCCTGCTTTTTCTTGGCCGAGGTCACACGGCAGAGCCGGTTGCACAGGACCATCTTGTCAATGGTCGTGATCTGCTCCACCAGCAGAATGGATTCTTCCAGTCCCTCATCCCGGAGCATTTCGCAGTCTCTCCCGGTGACCGGAATGTGTACCGGCAGCTCCAGCTTCTTCAGCTTGGAACTCATCGGGATTACCGTGATGATCGGAGAATTGCGGTTTGCCATATCGTTGCTGATAACCAGCACCGGGCGGTTTCCGCTCTGCACCGAAGTGCCATAATGATTCCCCAGTTCTGCAAACCAGATCTCATACTGCTTCGGTATCTTTGGTACCGGCCATCTGGTAAGCGGCATCTCCTGAAGCAGCACTCTATTAGGTGCCGGCTGACAGGAGGCTACGGCCCTTTTCTTGGTCTTTCCTCGCTGATTGATGTATTTATTAACGTGGATCTTTCGTCCATGTGCTGCTGACCGAGCATTCTTTTTCTTTCTCCCCATTAGGATCTCACCTCCAGTTTGATAGCAAAAAGACCGCTGAAGATGGAATCCTCATAGCGGCCGCAAATGTAAAAAGGCATAAAAACACCGGATACTTTCCAGTATCTTTATGCCTTTGTTTTCCTATTTTCCTAGTTTAAAGTATAGCAAAAAACCGATGTACAGTTAAGAAGGAAAAGTTCAAAAACGGTTCGTTTCCGTTCGTAAAGTTCAGTTTTTGCAGAACTTTTTTTCCAGCTGCCGCATCTGCTCCTTGCTTGAGAGAAGCTCTTCTGAAAACTGCTGCAGCCCGATTTTTTTATGATAAAAGACGGCTGTTTTTCCCATGTGCTTTCCATTCTCAAATTCGACTGCTTTCAGAGGAATCCGGTCCAGACAGTGCTGTCTCACAACGACCTGTGCCTTACTGTCTCTGATCCGAAACGCCGCTGCATCAGCCAGCTTAAGCCACTCTCTTAGAGCTGTATACCTTGCAAGGCTTTCTTCTGCCTGCCGGTCATACATTTCCTTTTCACCCGGATATTTAGAATCCGCAGCCATTTCAAGATCCCGCCTCCACTGCACTTGTGTTTCCTCCGCCAGCGTTTTTACCCTGCTGTATTTCTGGCAGACTTCTTTTGCAAAATCCAGCATGTCCTCTGCTGTTTCCTGTTTCATATTCCGTATCACCTCCTCTGATAGCGGCCAATTGTGTCGGCCATTCCAATAAGGGCATTTTCTTTCTCCCGGACTACCGTTCTCCGGGTCAGCAATTTTCCTTCCGCCCCCGTAATCTCCGACTGCTTCTTCCCATCCACAAACAACTGCTCCGCCACAAGCCGGGTCTGGCCGCGCAGACTGCGAAGCCCGATCTCAAAGAGTTCGATCTGCTCACAAACCTCATAGTAAGGCTCCAGAAACTGCTCCGTGCGCTGTGTCTGCACTTCCCGGTTCATGGATGCCAGCACCTTATCGCAATTAAGGACCGTGCGTTCCACCGGGTTCGACAGTCCGCTTGTCTGTACCCGTTCGGATTCCTCATGTGCGCCCTGTGACAGTTTATAGATGATCTCTTCTTTCGTGTAAAACCACGATTTGGATTCTTCATACTGCTGTCGGAGCAGCTCCCGTCTGCGGACCAAACAGCGGTAGGAATCGGCCAGTTTTTTGACCAGCTCCAAACAATCCACCTGTCCAGGTTCATTGGCAGATGCCACATTCTTTTCCTCAGCCATTGTTCGTCCTCCTTTCTGACCGATCCGATTGGTACTTAGCTTGGTGCTTTCCCAGCGGCTTTCTTCTTTCTCCGCTTGGCTGCTTCCTGACGCACCCGCTCCTGCACCCCTTCGATCAGCCGGTCTGCATCCAAATCCGTAAGCACCTCATACCACGGAGAATGAAAGAACCGTTCCAATCTTTCTTTCTCGTGCATCGCATCCCGGTTCTTTGGATTGACATCCAGCCGGTGAAGCGCCCACTTATAATCCTTGACCGCCTGCAGGATGATGGCATTTGCCAGGTTCTCATAGCAGACCATATTTTCACTGACAGCAACTTCTGCAGCACTTCTTACTCTGCTCATTTTTCAACGCCTCCCATCCTGTCATACCAGGGTGCCGGCACCTTCTCCGGAGCAGTTCCGTACTTGAAAACATAGATCGTGTGCCACGCAGTCTCATATAAAAGATCCAGCAAACGGCGGTTTGCTTCCGGCAATTCATTTGCTTTCTTGATGAACTGCTCGATAAAGTGCTCCCGGTTCGCATTCCCCAGATTCTGGCTCTTTTCCCTTGCAATGACCGCCTCTGCAAACTGAAAACAGATCTTTTTGTATTGCTGGACACAGTCGTATTTCCATGTGAGTGCATCCAGCAGGACCTTTCGTTTTCTGTCTGGGGTGAGCCTGGGCATATTCTGGATCTTGGATTTCTGATACAGTTCCATAGCCTGTTCTTCCTTACAGAATTCCTGCTGCATCCAGAGCTCACTTGCCCTGATATGGCACATCAGAAGTTCCACCTCATGCTCATAGGCTTCCTTCATGAGAAGATCCCGGTTCATCCGCAGGTCTGCTGCCCTGTGGATTGGATTCGTACCAAAGAGCTCACAAAGGAGTCCCTTCTCACCAATCGGCCGGAACATTGCCCAGGGGATGAAGAAACCATCCTCATCCCGTTTGGTTTTCACAGCCGCCACCGGCTTGGACTTCTTATAACGATAATCGCTCTCCTCTGCCGGACGGCGGTCCTCTGCATTCAAAAACAGATACTTTTTCATATTCTCTCCTATCTCCCCAGCTGTGCCTTGACCGCTGAGATCAGTTTTTCCTGTGTCATGTCCTTCTGCTCCAAAGCCGCCATGACATCCTCGTCCACCGTGTCCTTGGTGATGATATGGTGGATGGTGACCACATCTGTCTGCCCCTGCCGCCAGAGTCTGGCATTGGTCTGCTGATACAATTCCAGGCTCCATGTCAATCCAAACCAGATCAGGATGTGTCCGCCTTGCTGGATGTTCAAACCGTGTCCGGCCGATGCAGGGTGAATCAGGGCAACCGGGATGTTCCCGGCATTCCAGTCCCTGATGTCGGTGCTGCTCTTGATATCCCGTACCGGAATCCTCTGCTTTGCCAGATGCTCCATGATGCGCTGGCGGTCATGCTTGAACCAGTACGCCACCAGAACAGGCTGTCCGTTGGCGGCTTCGATCAGGTCTTCCAGTGCCTCCAGCTTATGGTCATGGATCACTCTCGCTTTTCCGTTCTCATCGTAGACAGCACCATTGCTCATCTGCAACAGCTTCCCTGTCAGTGATGCAGCATTGGCAGCATCTATGTCACCATCTTTCAGCGGGATCAACAGGTCCTTTCGGAGCATATCGTAGAGTTCCCGCTCCGGTGCGCTCATTTCCACCTCGTACCGGCTTGGAATGCAATCCGGCATATGAAGGTAATCCAGTGCTTTCATGGAAATCGTGATATCCGAGATCCGCTGGTAAATCAGCTCCTCTGCTCCTTCTCTGGGCTTGTATTGGAACACAATACCCGTGGAAGGATTCATGGAGGAAGCCTTGAAATAAGCTTCCCGGTACCGGCCGATGAATTTACCAAGCCGCTCCCCGCCATCCAGAATCCCGATCTCCGCCCAAAGGTCCATAAGTCCATTAGAAGAAGGGGTACCGGTCAGCCCGACCCATCGTTTCACATACGGGCGGACTTTCCGCAGGAATTTAAAGCGCTGGGACTGGTAGTTCTTGAACGATGACAGCTCATCGATCACGACCATGCCAAAATCCCAGCGCATTCCATTTTTCTCATAATACTCCACCAGCCACTTGATATTTTCCCGGTTGATGACATAGAGCATAGCCGGATGGTGGAGTGCTGCAATACGGGTCTTTGTGTCACCTACGATGACAGAAATATCCAGTCCCTGCAGATGATCCCACTTTTCAATCTCTGCCGGCCAGGTGTCACGGGCCACACGCAGCGGCGCAATGATCAGGACCTTGCTGACCTCAAAGGTTTCCAGCATAAGGTCTTTGATAGCCGTCAATGTGATAACGGTCTTTCCTTAACCCAAGCCCATATCCAGAAAAAGGGCTGCGACCGGGTGTGTTTTGATATACTCCGTACAGTAGCTCTGATAATCATGTGGAATGAACTTCATTTGGGCATCACCTCCTCCCCGGCATCCTGTGCCCGTGTTTCCAGCTCCTCGCTTTGTGTATTTCCTTGTGGCAGCGTAACTTCCGGCATCTCCGGAATCTTCGCCCCGATTCCCTGGGGGATAGGCTCGCCCGGTTTCCAGCAAATCAACGCATGGATAGCAGGCTGGATCTGTTCCGGGCGGTCTACGCAGAATACCGGGAAGCCCAGTGCCTCCAGCTGCAGTCTGCGTTTTCTCTGAAGGATACGCATCTGCTTGCCGGGAGCTTTCAGTTCCACAAAAGCACACTTGCCGCCGAGCAGCAAAACCAGTCGATCCGGCACACCGTTCATGCTCTGGCTGGTGAATTTAAGGGCCTGCCCACCGGCTGCCCTGACTGCTTCCACAAACTGCTTTTCGACTTCATTCTCCCTCATCCGGCTTCGCCTCCTCTGCCCGCCAGACACCGATGCGTGGGCGTTTCTTTTCCCGGCATTCCCTTTTCGGGTGTTTCCTTTTTTGGTGCTTCTTCCTGCGCTCTTCCCGAACTACATTGCCGATGGCTTCATTGGCAGTCGGGTCCGGGTGGCTGTGGCTGACTTTCCTGTTCAGAGATCCTTCCTCTTTGTGTTCTGTGATCCAGTGAATGACATCTTCCATACCGTCACCTCACTGATTGATCTGCTTCCACTGCTGCGGCTCCATCGTGGCAACCTGCCAGCCGATGCCCTCCAGTGTGGTAGCACGGTCATAGGAAACAACATCCTGCGATGCACGGGTCACCGCATTGGACAGACCGTACAGAGAAAGGTCTCCGCCTTCAATGAGGTACTTGAGGATACCTTCCTGTTCCTCGGCATTGATGCCATAGCTCTGGGCAGTCAGCTGCACCACATCCTGTACCCTGCCGGTGATCGGCACTGCCATAGATTCCTGCAGGCGGCCGACCACCTGGGAAAAGCGAGCCTCATCAATGGCAGCCATCGTGGTATCGCGGAGTTTCAGCAGGAATGCCTTGTCCTCTGCTTCCATCGTCTCATCCGAATACAGGGCAAAGCTGTCCTCCACTGCTTTTGCCTGCCGGCCCACATGATGACGGCGTTCGCCCATGTCATTGACCACCATGCCGTTGGTGCAGACCAGACGGTATACCAGCGGCTGAATCGACACAGCTCCCAGACCGACCTCGGAGTTGGAGATCATCACGCCAGCCTGGACGATGTCGCCCTTGCGGACTTCCATCTCCAGACGGTGATTGACCACCTTGAGGTACAGACGGTTCTCCGTCACCTCGCAGGACAGGACCTCGTACTGGTCGTTGCCTGCAAACAGCGGCAGGACAGCTGTGGCAATCTCCATGTTGTCGATACGGCGATAGCGTTCCGACAGCAGCGCACGGGCTACCTGTCCGGCACCGTAATCCATAGAGCGGACCATGTAAGAGCTGGGCTTGTCCGCAAACCAGCTGTTCACATTCTCTGCCAGCAGTTCCGGCTTTTCTTTCTGCATGAGATCATAGTATTTGGCCGGGATACCCAGTGCTGATGCCACCTGACGATGGAACAGCGAGGTCGTACCAAACACCTCCTGCTGGCTGGTTGTAAGATGATTGATCTCGAAGGTGTGTCCATCTTCCCGGAGGCGCATTCCCTGCGCCGGGCTGATAAAATCCTGCTTGGCCTGATTCTGACGGTTCAGTTCGACCAGGACTTCCTGCAAATTTCTTCCTGTTTTCATAGCAATTTTCCTCTCTATCTCTGCGGCGCATATTTATACGCCCGTTTATGCGTCCGTGTCCTTCCGACAAAAACGCCGTGTTTTTATAACTACAAGTGCTTATAATTCCCGGTTGATCATCTGCCGGATGATCCGAACGGCTCCCTGCATACGCCTGCGATTCAGCCGGGTATCTTGCAGGAGTGTGTCCAGAGCATCCACCTCGTCCCGGATGTCACAGAGGACCGACCGCTGATGGTCAGCCAGGCGTTCATTCTCCTGTTCCATGCGGTCGTACTCTTTTTCGTAACCATCGATATCCTGCACATTAGTTTCGATATATTCCTCGATCTCCCGGCGAAGTTCCTCTCCGGCATAGTCCTGCACCGCATCCAGCAGATCCCGGATACCAAAGGGTGTCAGAAGTTTTCCGTCCTTCATTTTCAGAACATGAGGCATCTTGCTCCCCCTTTAATCCTTGAAGTAGTAGCTGCCCTTATATCCGGCAGCATTCAGAGGAAGAGCCTTGCACCACTCCGGGTTAACGGACATCAGCTTACAGACCTCATCCACTGTGTACCGATCCTTGGGTGCTTCGATGATGACCTCATCGTGAACATGACCGACGATATTCAGGCCATAGCCTTCCATCCGGGCCATTGCTTCTGCCAGAATGTCACGGGCAACCGCCTGTGTCGCATTCTCCACCAGCCGTCCGGAGTAGGTTTCCTGTCTGGCCCATTTGTGGTTCTGCCCTACTCCTTCATAGGTCAGGCTCATGCGACCGAAGCGGTTCGGCTGCAGTCTCGGCTTCAGATACGCCAGCTTTCTTCCAGAAGGAAGCAACATCCAGAGCGTACCGGAATAAAACTCAAACGCCAGCTTACCGATCTCCTGTCGCTTTCCGGTTTTAAATGCCTGCGTTGCCGCCTTTTCCACATCCCACCAATACTGGACGATCTTCGGATTGGCTTCCCGCCAGGAATCAATGATCTCCGGCAGTTCCTCCTCTTTCAGGCCCATCTGCAAAGCACCCATGCTGATGAGCGCACCGGAAGAACCACCATAGCCGCAGGCCAGCTCTGCCACCTTTCCTTTCTGCCGAAGTTCCCCGTTGATGCCGTGCTTCACCACCGGCACATGGAACATCTGGCTGGCAGAGGCACAGTAGATGTCCTTTCCTTCCAGAAAGGCTTCCAGCCGCCAGTCCTCCCCGGCTTCCCATGCAAGCACACGGGCTTCGATGGCGGAGAAGTCGGCCACGATGAACTCACAGCCCTCTCTTGGGATCAGCATGGTTCGGATCAGTTGGGAAAGCACATCCGGGGTATTGCCATAGATGGTCTCGACCATATCAAAGCACCCCAGCTTCACCAGTTCCCTCGCCTCATTCAGCGTGGAAATATGGTTCTGTGGCAGATTCTGCAACTGGATATTCCGGCCGGAATACCGACCTGTGCGGCTGGCTCCATAGAACTGGAACAGCCCTCTGGCTCTTCCATCTGAACAGACACAGCGTTCTGCCGCCTGGTATTTCTTCACAGAACTTTTCGCCATCTGAAGTCGGAGCTTCAGCATGTCCATTGCCTCAGCATCCACTCCGTTCTTGTCCAGTTCATCGATCATCTGTGCTACATCCTTTTTTCCGAGCGTGTCCATCGGAATGCCGCGCTCATCCAGCCATGACTTCAGCTGTGACACAGAGTTTGGATTCTCAAGCCCGGTCAGTTCGTAGGCTTTCTTACTCATAGCGTCCGAGAGCAGCAGGTCACAGGCAATGGCCTGCTGCACCAACTCCGTGTCGATCTTTACGCCCCGGTCATTGATACGCTCATTGACCCGGTAATGCTTCCACTCCTGCTCCGGCATCGGGAATTTCTTCAGCCGCTTATAAATGTCCACCTCGGTGTTGACATCCTGAATGCAGTAATACTTAAACTTCTCCCAGTCAGCAGGGTAATGCTCCGGAAGATTCCGGGTACGCATCCCATTACTCTTCGTTGGCTTACAGGGCATGGAAAACAGCTTGATCAGCCGCTCGCCTTCCTTGTCTTTCTGCTGGCTGGTCTTCAACACAGTGCCAACATCCTTTAGGGCCATTGGCAGAGTCAGCGATGCCGCCATAACCATCGTGCAGATCCAGCTGTCCGGCGAAAGGAACTCTCCGGGTTTCAGATACTGTCCCGGCAGATGTCTTTGCAGATGCACAGAAAAACAGACCCGCTCAAAGGAAGCATTGTGGGCAATCAGGCGCACATTGCCGGACTGGAAATCCTCCAGCAGCTCTTTGGGGAGCGGTTCTCCCGATGCAAGGTCTGCACACCTGGTCTCGCCAAAACCATCCCCTTCATCGGTCGCCCAGGCAACCAGCAGGATCTCAAAGCTTGGATCTGTGGCATAACGGTACAGGCCGCATTTTCCGATATCCACCTCGCTGTAGGTCTCAATATCGATCAGCGTTTCTTTCAAATATCTCACCTCTATTCGATGTAAAAAGCCGGAGGACACCCTGGCATCCCCCGGCACGGTTACTTATCTGTGTTTCTCTTAGCGAAGGTAATCCGGCAGTTCCTCACCGGCATCGCCGCCCAGAACATCCTCATCGTCCAGCGCGTCAAAATCAGACTCTGCTGATGCCTTGCCGGACAGACGGTCACCATCCTTGACAAACTGCACGTTCCCCAAACCAGCAGCCACACCGCGGTTGCCGTTGGCGTTAAAAGCGTAGAAGTTCACGCTGACATTGCAGTAGCAGCCGGAGTAGACCATCATCGGGTCTGTCACAGGCTGGACATGACGGTCCACGACCTGCGGTGCATCCTTGCTGGAGGCATTCACAAAGAAATGCTCCTGGTAGTTCTCATCGTCCGGGCGGTCGATGTCGCCGTCACGCAGAGGCAGCTTCAGGTTCGGCGGGATCTTACCGCCCCACTTACGGGTCTTGCCATCCTCCTTGGCGGCCTCCACTGCCTTGTGGATCGCCAGCAGGGTCTTCTTATCCTCCTTCGGGATCAGACAGGAAACGGAATACTTGGCCTCACCGCCGTTGATGCTCTTTGCTTCAAAAATGTTTGCGAAAGAGATACGGCACGGAATCACGACCTTAGTTGCACTGGAAATCTTGTTAGCCATAATAAAAATCCTCCATCAATCTGTTTTTGTGTATTGCTGCTGCCCTCAATCGAGGACAGCAAATTCATCTTCCGCAGTCTGCAGATCGACTGCTTCTCTGGGGTCCGAATCCGGGACAAGTGCCAGCTTACCGGGCGGCTTGACCACATACTCTCCCAGAATCTCCTGGAACTTTTTCTTCCCCATAAGCTTTTCAAAGGCTGTCAGAGAGATCAGCTCCGTCTTATAAATATCGGTGTATCCGGCCTTCTCTGCAGCAGCCACCACCGATTTCGTATCAAGGAACTGCCTCTTGCTCCTACCCTCGACCACCTTATACCCATCCCAGCTGACACCATGATTGATGGCCTCCGAACTGACATAGGCAAAGATGGCTTCGATCCAGGACTCGATACGGTTCAGGGTCGGCAGCATCTTCTCAATGTCTGTCTTTGAAAGCAGGGCCGGGGATTTAAAGGTCGGCACCGAAATGTCCGGATCAAAGGATGCTGTCGCATCCGTTTCCTCGGTTTCATCCTCCAGCACACCGGCATCCAGATCCAGAAATTCTTCTTTCACCAGAGCCATAGCTTCATCGGCACAGGCTTTACAGGAAGTTCTGGCACGGCAGAACCGGCACCAGTCCCCGGGAACCTGCTCGCCTTTTCCTTCAAAGGCCAGCTTTGCCCTCGGTCTGACATAGGTCTCTGCCCAGTCCAGCAGTTCCTCCACACTGCATTCAAACGTTGAGAGATTTTCCAGTCTCGGCTGGATAATGGTCATGGACACCTTTTTGATGCTGTACAGATATCCGTAGGCGTGGTAAGCACCTAGGGCGTACAGCATCATCTGCGGATTATGGTCACAGTTTACGAACACGCCTTTGCCGTTCTTGTAGTCCATGACATAAAGCGTACCGTCTGCGATGATCACGCAGTCGCCTGTACCAAATCCCTGCGGAACAAGGTAGCTGTAATCCAGCCGTTCCTCCACCATGACCAGTGGATGCGGACAAGTCTCCTTGATGCGCTCCACTGTGGAAATGATGAACTCCGCATAGATATCGGTGTTCGCTTCCATCTCCTCGTCCTCATACTCGGAGGTTGGGCGCTTCACCCGTTCATGCAGATATTTCCGCAGCTTATACTCGCCCAGCGCATGGGCGGCAGTTCCCTCCTCGGCATACACCGAGGATTCATTTGGAAAGTTCTGCTCCAGCCTTGCAGATGGCGTACAATTCAGCCACCTCTTCGAGCTGGAAGCAGAAAGGATTGCATGTACTTCCGGCATGATGACCTCCCTTAAATCTGGGAGACATCTGCCAGAAATGCTTCGTACTTCTCTGCTGGCAGGTCAGACAGCTGGGCCACCCCGTAGGTCTTCAGAAGCTGACCGATCTTCTCGTTGTTGTCACGCTTCTTCTTGATCTTGGCGACAATAACCGCCGTGATCTCGTCCTTGGTGATCGTCACCGCAGACTGCGTTTCTGCTTTATCAGCAGGTGTGTCCTTGCCAGCGGTTTTATCGGACGATACTTTTTTCTGGCCGGTATCTTCTTCCCACGGCAGCGCATCCGCATCATCCACCGGATGCTCACTCTCTGCGGTTTCTGAACTCTCGGAGTTCACAGCTTCCTCTGCCTCGTCAGAATCTTCTACCACAGGCACCTCTGCGGCTTCCTCGATGACCGAAGGAGCTGTATCTTCCACCTTTTTGGTTTTCTTGACCGGCTTCTTGCGGGGATGCAAAACCGATGGACCTTTCTTTTCTGCTACGGGCAGTACCGGCTGCTCTGCCACCGGAAGCTCCAGTTCATCCTCCGTCTTTGTATTTGCTGCCAGCATATCCAGCTGCTCGGATACACCGGCAAACATCTGTGCCAGACCGTCAAAGACCTCGACCAGACCGTCCACGACTTTTTTCGGAGCGTTCAAAGCATTCAGTTCGTCCATCATGCGTTTGCCTCCTCTCCGGTTTCTTCCTCATCCCCCCACAGGTCATCCAGATAATCGGCCTGTGCCTTCAGGACTGCCAGAATGACCTTCTCGCACAGACCAGTTTCCTTGTGGATGTGAGCCAGCATCTCATCGAAGTCGATGTCCTCTGCCGGGTCATCTGCTTCAGCATCCGGCTCCTGTCCGAAACAGTAGTTGTACGAGGTCATACGCTCATCCATGTGGAGGTGCAGGTTCTTGATGCTGAGCGAAAGGAACGGAACACCAGACGGGCGTGCCGACATCGGCTTATCCTGCTCCTGAGTTTCCGTTTTTTCCTCTGCCTTGGCAGGAAGCGGAACCTTTACCACCTTGGCGTCCTTCAGCATCTCGCTGATCATTTCCTCCAGAGTCATGCTCTTCTCGTTCTTATTCTCCATTGTCTTCCTCACTTTCTGCAGCTTCCTGCTGCTCTTCGGTTTTATCTCCCATTGGTATGTGATACTGCTCGGAAAGCCTCTTCAAAAGCAGCTCGACCATGCGTCCCGGCTCCGGAAGATTGCAAACAGGCTTCTGCAGCTCATGTGCTCTCTTGATCTCCGCTGCCATACCCTCGGATATGGTTTCGCCGAACACCCACACTTCATCCGCGGCTTCCAGCCACTCCATTCCGAATCGGATTCCTGTCGCACGCTCCTGTGCGTCCTCATCCTTTAAGAACTGAGTAAAATACAGATGCGGAGCCAGTGGCAGGACTCCCATTGTGGCAAGAATCCTGCAGGCCGTCTTTGCCCTCTGGATGTTTGCCTCCATCTGTGCCTTCCTGCACGGCGGGTCATTTGCTGTCGGTCGGTACGGCGAGCAGATAAAAATCTTCTTCGGTGCCGATGCCAGCGGGAACCCGCCGGGCGGACGAGCCTCCTTAGAACCTTCTATCTTGGCGGTTGCATTCGCCATATTCATGCGTTCTGCATTCATAGGTTTTTCCTCCTGTCGATGTACTTGAGAGGTGGCCCTCTCATAAAGACCACCGTTTTGGGGCAAAAGTTAAGTAGTTCTTCAAAAACTTTTTCTCATTTTTTTGAGAGCACCCTTCATCGCATAATGGACAGCCGGTTTTGTTATCCCCAGCTCTTCTGCAATCTCCTGCAGCGTCATACCTTTATAGAAGTAAAGCTGGATCACCTCGGTCTGACGCTCAGTGAGCTTGCTCATAGCCGCGTACAAACGGCGAAGCTCCCTGTCAGCCAGCATCTCGGCATTGTCTTCATCCAGAAAATCCACCATAACGGCTGCAGACCAGTCAGAGCCGTCACATTCCAGGGAAACATTTTCTGAATCTGCCACACGCTTATTCAGGTTATGCTCCATCCGACGCTCGCCTTCCATCAGCAGACGAACACTCCATTCAACATCCTCGAATGTTTCAGCCGGGATCACCTCGTAGGTTCCATCCGTAAAGTCATAACGGTAATCTTTGCAGCGATCCACCGCCATGACTGTATGGGAGCCATCTACCTCATACACCGCGTAGCCGTTCTCATACGCAGTCAGCTTTGCTCCATTTACCATTGTCTGCGCCACTGCTACCGGCTCATTCTCCATAAGAGTCTTAAAGGTCGGGAGCTTTTTTCCCACCACGGTATTAATCTTTGTCTTCAGCTCACGCAGAGTGATATGCGCGTTCACTGCAAGATCCGCCGCCATCTGTTCTGCCACCTGAGCCACGTTCTTTGCTATCGGCTGGCGAATCTCCATCACACCTACTCCACCGTTGATTGCTACTGCTCCAGTCATCATGTTCATCATTGTTTTGTCCTTTCCCCCGGACTTCTGGGAGGGAAGGATACCGAAGCAGGTCGCAGATGAGGACCAAACCATCTGGCAAGGCTGTGAAACACAAAAAGCCCGATTCCAGAGATAGGTAGAGTGATCCCATTCGCATACCTCCAGCACCAGCAAATAAATTGCTGTACTGTGAGGTTCTGCTATGGTATCCTTCGCCTGCTCTAGAATCGGGCTTACGATATTTTTTATTTGTCCGGGGCTTGCCGACAGATTCAAACTCTGTGGTTCTGTGGGCTTGTCCCTTGAACTGACTATATGATAACAGGATGAGTGAGGAACCACCTCCCCTGCAAATAGGAATCGGTCCCTCAAAAATCTACATATTTGTAGATTTTTCTGTTGAGCTTCTAAAAATGGACAAAAAAATCCACACCGCCGTTTCTTCTCGACCGTGTGGATCAAATTGCCATCTTCAATACTTCGTTCTGTGCCATCATACGCGCCATTTTCAGTAACATCTCCCTGTTCTCCGTATTCAATCCTGAGAACAGCCTGCTCATCTCATCATCTTCTGGCTCCGTATGTACCTGTACCCGCTCCGGCATCAATGAATCAACCGGAATCTCTAAATTTTCTGCTATATCGATGAGAGTTTGAACTCCCATCTCCACTTCACCTTTTTCATATCGGGAAATGACCTTGTTGCTGCAGCTTCCGCCCATTTCCTCTGCAAGCATCTCTTGGGTCATTTTCGCGGCCTTTCGTGCTTTCTTTATGTTCTCGCCAATAATTTTCTGATCTGACTTCCAGACTTCCGCCAACAAGGTCACCCCCTTTCGTACTTCTTCTTACTAATATCCGTTCCGAGCTCTTTCCCTGCTAACGTATTTGGAGAGTACTTCAAATGCATCAACCACATTTCCCTTTGGTTTACACATATGTGGCAGTTGCTTTTTCTCTGAAACGACAAAAAGACCGGAGCAAATAAAGATTCAAGTGCATCGAATGCTACAATACTTGTTTCTTTATTTACTCCGGTCTACAGATTCTTTTATCTATATGTACCGGCATGTACCAGATTGATAGTTACTTTTCAACCTCAAACAAGCGCACTTCGACCCAACTAATTAGTAAAAATTAATTCAAACTATAATATTGATAGGTTTTCCTGCGGCGCTATGCCGCCAATTCAATAGTAAATAAATAATTAATTTTACTAAATATATGTAATCTTTGTACGCCGTTCGCTCACCCAATTATCTGATGAGTGATGTGGCATCAATCAACTATCTTTCCCAGTACACCTCCTATATGACTACGATTTCGATATTTATTAAATTCGCCACGATTTGTGGTATCTTTAATTATATCAGATATAATCCCGTCCGTAAATACGCTCTGGAAAATTTTGTCATATAGTTCAGAAACAAGTCGTTTTTTTGTGCATACTGTATATGTTCTATTTATCATCAGAATCTCCTTGGAACTTCACCCTTTCTCCCACTAAGCTGGATTTTCACTATTAAGTAATAACCCAGTATTTCATATTTTTTAGACATCTACGTGATGTAAAGATGCTCTCGGCATCGCTTTTGTAAACTCAGATAACAAAAAAGCCGGGGCAGACCCAAGACAACCTAAACTAAGGTTATCTAAAGTCTACCTCGGCTTACCACGCTCACTACGCTTTCCAGCATATCTGGGCAGCACCTGCAGGCAGGTGTAAATTCAATCAGGCTGGCTCACACGTCCTGCGGTGAGTCAAGCGATTACAAGAATCAGTCACATCCTGAGCTGTTCCTTTTTGTCTTCAAAGGTCATGTACGGACCAGAATAACATTGCTCATTAAAATCATCCAGGTACTCATACCCCTGCAATTGCCCGTTCTTCACGTAGGCAACAGCCTTGCGGCCATTTACAACTGCACGGGTTGCAAGGAGTACTCGTTTTCCCTGCGACGTATATATTCCACATTTTGAAATCAATATTCTCATCTCCCATCTTGTACCTTAAACACTGACTTTTCTGTTCCATCGATTCGCGGAATGCAAAATTCATCCTTCACACATCGGTTCACTGGGTCAATTAAAATATAGGAAAAATAATCCCTTATTTTGCACCCAGCATAATACTCCCGTGCTTGTTCAATCATAGCCCTATGGTTTACTACTACTGAAACCTTAATGCCATGCTCACGAGGGCTCTCCATATATGCCATCGCAAACAACTGATTCATCTTGCCAATTGTACCTCTGCCGATTCCTGCCGTATAAGACTTGCACTCAAACAGCCATGTATCAATGCCTTCTTCCAAAAGAGCATTTGTCCGAATTGCAAAATCAGCTATATAATGTTTATTTCTTGGCCAGATCATATTTTCGTAGGAAACCAGTTCTACAAAATAGCCGTTCATAAGGAATGCGTTCTGCAGCGTTTCCCTGTAATCTTGCTCTAATTTATATCCTGTAAGCGTCTTCGCTGCATTCCGTAAGAACATATTTGATGAATTTGGATCTGGCTCAATGTTCTGCTCTTCTGCGATATCCGCCAATCCAAAAACAATCTGAGATGGAGAGACAACCGCCCCTTCTATACCAGCAGGAACAAGTTTCACCATTCCGTTTGCCGCCAACAGTTTCTCCAGTGTGACCCCACTGTTCGGATCTGCAGCCTTTGATATCGCCACCAGCACCTCATCAGAACAGGCAGTTGTGTTCTTCATATTGATAATACGGGAGATCGTCGATGTGTTTACCCCGCACTCATTCGCAAAGTCATTCATCGACCGTTCTCCCTTTGCACTCAGAACCAACTGACTCAACACTTCCAGGTCAGCCTTTCCCGTTCTAATGTAATCAGGAAAAAGATTTGTTATCTTCTTTCTTCCCATCAGTGTCACACCTCCTCTGTTTATATAGTAGCACTGTATTGCGTACTTGTCAATATCACGCAACGATTTTGTTCTATTGCTTTTATTGCGTCGCCCAACTCAAAGTTACATTTTAGTAAATCCATGTTACAGCCACAGTTACAGTCCCTACCATAATAAAAAGGAACAGAAGTTCATTTCCCTATTGACTTCTACAACTTCTTATTGTATTATAGGAACAGAAGTTCACGAACTGTTGTTCTTAGTATATAGGAACACTTGTTCCTTGTCAAGTAGGCTTTACAAAAAAATTGCTGCTTCTCACCGGCAACTTTCCCTTCCGGCAAAAAACAGCAAAATATCCCACATGGAGGCATGACATGAAAAAAGATACGAACTTACTAGACACACAGGATGTCCGGGCTGAGGCAGCCACTGCACTTACACCGAATGCGACCAACGGCGAAAAGATCAAAGCTCTGCGAACCGCACAAGGTATGAGCATGGCCGAACTCTCCAGACGAGCATCCATGTCTGATCGTGCCATCCGCTATATCGAAGCCGGCGAACGCGAACCAAGCGTGGACGCAATCCAGAAGATTGCTGCTGCTCTTGGTGTCACGACCGACTACTTTATGGATGATGCCACCTTCCAGAAGGAACTCAGCGATGACCAATTCTACGCTGATGTCCGTAAGAAGTATGGCTCCCGCGGTGTAGCGCAGGCAAAGAAAATAAAAGAACAGACCTCTGCCCTTTTTGCAGGCGGCGAGCTGTCCGAAGAAGATCAGGCTAATTTCATTAAGGAAATGGAAGCCCTCTTCCTTGACGCAAAAGAAGAGGCAAAAAAGTTTACTCCTAAAAAATATCTGTAATTGAATTGCAGAGGAAAGGAGTCGCTGTTGGACAACTTTGCTATTACTGCCGCCGACGCTGTAAGCCGCCGATACAAAAGCAATGACCCGGAAGCTATCATTGCCCAGCGCGCCATTAAAATTAAAGACATCCGGTTCTGCGAAGAGCTCCTTGGGTTTTACACGGTGCTTCTAAATTGCGAATACATCGGCATCAATCCAAACTGCTCAAAGCAGCAACGCAGATCCGCACTGGCTCATGAACTTGGGCACGCTATCTTTGACCGGAAACATGCGGCATCCGGTCAGGCTTTCCAAGATACTTATTTTTATAGTCTCAGCAACGCAAAAGCAGAACGCAGGGCGAATACGTTTGCTGCTGAACTGCTGTTGTCAGATGATGATGTACTGAAACCAATCGGCTTCTATGAATTCAACGCTGACAGGCTTCAGATGGAGGCTTCTCTGCCACCCCACTGCTCCAGCACATACCGTGCCTTGAAATATCACGAGCTTCTGCAGGACTTTCAATACACGCATACAGGATTCGCCACCCTTGAGGAGATCGCACAGGTGGCTGGAATCGAAAAAAACTTTGTTGATTTTAAACTGAACATTCTTACCGCAAAAGGGTACCAACTTCCTGCTGTGCCAGAGCTTAAGAGCAACTTTCTGAAAGATTCCATGAAGAATTGCTCTAAAAGCTACGATTAAACATGGAGGTGACTGCTTATGACAAAAGAACGAGTCTATGTAAAGGTATCCTCCGACTTTGATTCTACAGGCTATATGCAGCCGACATCGATCACATGGTCGGATGGACGTACCTTCCCAATCGAAACAGTGCGCGACTTCCGTCCTGCCGGGACTGCCGATAACAGTTACTCCGGTGACTGCTTTACTGTGCTCATCCAAGGGCAGGAAAAGCACCTGTTCTTTGAGCACCTTGATCCACGCTTCAACGGTCGGTTAGGCCGGTGGTTCGTCGAGAGAGCCGGACATTAACAGCAAAATAACACGAGCACATAGAAAGGGGGAATCACACGATGCAACGCACATATCTTGCGATAGATCTTAAAAGCTATTACGCGAGTGCGGAATGCGCCGCTCGTCACCTCGACCCGCTTACCACAAATCTGGTCGTGGCAGATTCCTCCCGCACTGAGAAAACTATCTGTCTCGCTGTGTCTCCTTCCCTGAAAGCCTATGGCATTCCGGGTCGCGCCAGACTGTTCGAGGTCGTGCAGAAGGTCAAAGAGGTCAATGCGAATCGGTTAAGGGAAGCGGTACGATTAAGAAAAGCTATGTATAAGGACGGTAAGCCATCCTTCTCCTCTGCCTCCTATGATTCCTTATCCCTTGCCGCCGACCCGTCACTCGAACTCTCTTACCTTGTTGCACCGCCTCGGATGGCGTATTATGAAAAGGTGTCGCGGCAGATTTACGGCATCTATCTGAAATACATCGCACCAGAGGACATCGTGGTATATTCCATTGACGAGGTGTTCATCGATGCCACCTCGTACCTGTCCCACTATAATATGACCGCACACGACCTTGCCATGACAATGATCCGGGAAGTGCTTTATACTACTGGCATCACTGCCACCGCCGGGATTGGTACCAATCTATATCTGGCGAAGCTGGCAATGGACATCACTGCCAAACACGCTGCGCCTGACAAGGACGGAGTCCGCATCGCTGAACTGGATGAAGAGAGCTTCCGCTATCTCCTCTGGGATCACAAGCCGCTCACAGACTTCTGGATGACTGGTCCCGGCACCGTCAAGCGGCTAGAAAAGCACGGCATCCATACGATGGGCGAGCTGGCCTATTTCAGCACCGTCAATCAGGATATCTTATATAAGGAATTCGGTGTTGACTCCGAACTGCTGATTGATCATGCTTGGGGGCTGGAACCCTGCGGTATGAAAGAGATCAAGGCCTACAAGCCCAGCACCAACAGCATCTCCGAAGGTCAGGTACTCTCCTGCCCTTACCCATATGACAAAGCCAGAATCATTGTCATGGAGATGGCTGACAGCTTAGTATTACAGTTGACGGACAAAGGTCTGGTTACGGACAGCCTGACACTGGATGTGGGCTATGACCGTGAAAACTGTGACAACGGCAAGTACAGAGGTCCGGTACACATTGACCACTACGGCCGCACTGTTCCGAAAGGTGCTCATGGCAGCACAAAACTGGATAATCCGACCAACCTCGGAAGCATCCTGATCTCTGCCACAACTGAGCTGTTCGAGAGAATAGCTGATAAAACCCTGACGGTAAGACGGATCACAATAGCTGCCAACCGTGTGATCAAAGATGAGGGATTCTTCCAAGTTGACCTATTCACGGACACAACCAAGTTGGAAAAAGAGAAAAAGCTGCAAAATGCGATGCTGGGTCTCAAGAAGAAGTTCGGCAAAAACGCCGTACTAAAAGGAACTAACTATCTGGATGGTGCAACGATGAGAGAAAGAAATCAGCAGATAGGCGGCCACAAGGCCAAGTAAGGAGGGAGAACATGGACTACAAGAACACACCGGAAGGCAGGGCCGTCCAAAGTAAGTATGGCAAAATCCTCCATGCCTCCCGCCCGGAGCCGCCACATAATCATCCCCGTATGCCGATGTCAAATCGAGCTAAAATCTTCTCTCCGTTTGCCGCCTTACGAGGCTATGAGGATGAGATTGCATCTGAGGGCAGGGATCACCTCAAAGGAAATAGAATCGAACTGTCTGAAGAAGGTAAGGAAGCTCTGAACCAAAAGATCAGCCAGCTTCGGAAGGGACAAAAGGTCACAATTAAATATTTCACGGATGGCTACTATGAAGATATAGCCGGGGTACTGGATGCTGTGGATGCGATAAGCAAAGAACTGCGAATTTACACAGGTTTTATAAATAATACCGGCAAAGAGCTGCCGACCATTATTGCATTTGAGGATATATTAGAGATTGGGGTGAATATGACTTGAATTACTATTTTTGCGATGCCTGCCGTTACTGCTTCTCTGCTGAGAAGCTGCCAGATCGATGCCCCGACTGCGGAGCACAAATATATAAAGAGAAGCCAGCGGTGCGCTTGGCGAATAAAAATGAAATAGAGGAATTGCTCAGAATACGGGCAGAAGATAATAACTGACCAACGCCCCACTGTGTATCACACACAGCGAGGGCTTTTTTGAACTCCAGGAGCTCATTTTATTTCCGTCACAAACTATATATCATGCACCATAAACTTCCACCATAAGCCGTATCCCGACTTTCAGACCTTCCTCAAAAGCAGTTTTCTCCCATGCACAGCAAACAGTTCCCTGCCGGTCCATGATTTTCTCCCAGAGCGGAATCTTATCTCCGACATAGTCATCTACCAACCTATCCATTCCTTCCAAGCTGCGCAGCCACTCTTCCAGTTCCTTTTCCTTGGCCTTTGCTGCTTTTCCGGCAACTGTGTTTTTCTCTACTGGGTTTTTCTCTGTGTAATGCTCGTAGATCAGATCCAGCAGATTCTCCACCGGTGGGTAATACTCCGGCTCTGTTTTCTTCAAATACTCCTCCAGCATTTCCTTCAGTTTTTCTATAATGCTACCGTCCTTCCCAACTGAGATTCACCTCCTCAGTTACGGCACATATTACCGTAGACTTTTGCACATAGCAACCTATTTTTTGCGGTCTTTCGTACACCCCATCTTTTCCTTTACTTCATCTGGCACATCGATCAGCCCGAACCGATAGAACATCCCGTAGATGTAAGTCACGCCCCGGATATCCCCCAGAGCTTTGGGTCTCTCTACTACTTCACCTTTTATATTTCCCAGTGCCAAAACTATAGAACTCCATGCCAGACTTTTACTCTTCTCCCGGCGGTCGATCCACAGTTCTCTTGTGTACTCACCGTTCCTGCCTTTTTTAATTTCGTAAGAGAATGGCAACCCAGAGTAAGTTTTGAATTTCACTCCGGCATAGGCCAGAACCACACCCCATAAGTTCTCTTCTGTCGGATCAGCCCTCCACCGCTTCATCGCTCTGTATCTCCGTTGCCGCTCTGCTCCAACACTGATTTTCTCCTTTTCTGTACTTGGAAAGTACACGCCTTTCTGATAAGGTAGGTACGAAGTAACGGAGGCTTTGGAAAGGTTAAGCGCCTTTGCGGTTGAGAGTATGGAGGTTTTGTAGTCTTGTGTTTCTCTGTACTCCTCAAATGTATCCTGCACCTTCTCGGCCACTTCCGATTCATACACACCGTCTGTGATGAGGAGCTTCCGGACTTTGATAGGATTTAGGTTCAGAGCATCGCCGATGGTCTGCAAGGACATCTCAGAATCATAAAGTGCCACAGCAGCATCCATCTGCTCTTTCAGATTCTTCCCGGCATCGTACTCCGGCTTCAGCTTCTTCCGGCCTCCGCCGGGCTTCCGGGGTTTATATGCTCTTTTCTCTCCCATAATTATTCGTGCAACTCCAGCGGCAGTCCGTCCGGGTCATGAAAGAAAGTCATTTTCTTGCCGGTATAATCATCAACTCGAATCGGCTCACATTCAATGCCAACTTCTACCAGTTCTCTGACCGTCTGCTCCACGCTATCCACGCAGAACGCAAGATGACGTAGCCCACAGGCTTCCGGGCGGTTCACACGCTTCGGAGGATTTTCCTCAGCGAAAATCTCCAGCTCTGTGTGTTCATTCACTCGCAGATCCAGCTTCCAATCCTTACGCTCTGGACGATAGTTTTCTCTGATGACTGAGAATCCCAGTTTGTTTACATAGAAATCCTTTGCGGCTTCATAATCGGATACGATGATTGCAATGTGATGTATTTTTGATAAGTTCATTTTGTGTCACGCTCCTTTTTATTTTCGTTATAAACTATATAGCCACCTTCAAAATATACCGTGTGAACTTCTCGCTGGAGTTCAGTTTGTCCACACGGCATTTATTTTTTTGGTTCTTGTTTATTTCAGCTTTTCGAGGATCTCGTCCGCACTCATGCCGCTTGCCAGCAGCTTCTTCAGTACACTCTCGGCTTCAGCCTTCTTTGCTTCTTCAGCTGCTTTCTGATCTGCTTTGGCTTTCTTGGCTTCGAGCTTGACCACTTCTTTCTCGGCGGACTTCAGTTCGGATTTCTTAGCTTTCAGGTCGGCCTTCTTTTCTTCGATATACTTCTGGATTTCCTCTACCTCTGCGGTAAGAGTTTGGATGACAGACTGCTTCTCTGCAATCTGGGACGCGATATCAGATTTGGTGTGGTTCTTGCTTCCTTTGGTTCTGGGCATAATATGTAGACCTCATTTCTATGTTCATATTGTATTGTTTAGCCGTACTTATTTCTTATCCTTACAGTCCTCTTCATCCTGAGAGAATTGGAGATATTTTGTGCCTCGTATAGCGTCTGCATAATATCCACCGTCATTTTTTGTGCTTAGCTCCGCTGTACCTCGTACCATACTTTCATCCATCGGTCCACTTTTTCTGCTCGCCTCAAGTGCTTTTCTAATATCTTCTTTATCTGACATTGTTTTTCCTTCTTTCTTTTATATACCTATAAAAATGCTAACCACCGCAAGGGATATTAACGTCACCGTGCTCACACAAAATAATCCAACACATTTGTTAAATGCTGTGTACTTCTTTTCCAAAATTGCATTATTGTTATCTGTGTTCTGAGCGTAAATACTTCCGATAAATCTTACCGCTGTCGTGTCCTTTTCATCCGGCAGACCTTCAGTTAATAAAAGTCCTGCATCTAATCGTCCGAATCTCATGCTTCTTAATAGATTGACCGACATAATAAGCATCGCAACATTACTTACAATAGCTATAACAAGTAAGAGGGCATAGATTATTATCCCATATAATTCTGGTTTCGTTTGAGGCAAATTCACATTTCCAGCTTTTTCGATTTGTGTTGTCAACAGGACAAATATAAATGCACAAGCCGCCAATAGAATATACACCTTATTTTCTAGCTTTTCTGCACGTGTTACACAATAGTCATATTCAGCTTTTATTGCTTCAAAGCATATGGAAGCACTTGACTCTTCATTATTTGTTGTGTTTGCCTCCACATCGGCTACTTCCACTTGGTATATCTGATCATTTACCTTCACATTATATCTGTTCATCTATTCACATCTTTTCATTATCACATCTTCACATCTCAGCCGATCATAAGATCGTTGCCTGCTGCTCACCACGAAGAGGTGTGTGATTATCAGAGCAGCGTAGGGATCTACCGCTCCCAGTATATCACAATTTCATCCAGTTTTACAGACGCTTTCTTGCCTTCATTACTGAACAATACATCAATCCGCCAATCATCCCACCGACTGTGTTATAGAAGATATCTGATAGCTGGAATGTTCCCAAGCGAAGCAACAACTGCAACATCTCAATGCTTATCGAGAAGATGAACGCTATCTTTCCGCTATTGCACAGTATCTTCTTCCAGCCGTTTCCTATCTTTTCTTTGAACGTCCACATCGCTACAGCTGAAAACGGTACCATCATAATTACGTTCTCGATGCACTCGGTGGTCAGCTTCTGTTCGCCATTCACAGTCTCCCAGATGCCCCAGCCACCCATGACATCGGATAAAGGATTCATCCAAAGATTGCGGTTTAACAGAGTTCGGAACAGAATAAGTGAAGTCACAAAGGCCAGGAAGAACAGTTTCCGAAAGAACACACTCTCCTTGAATTTCTGATACCATGTCACTATGGCGTTCTTCCAGCCTTTGCCGGCTTCTTGAGGTTCATAAGCATATAGATAGAAAAACATGACTAGGAAGGAAAGCAGGATTGAAAACCCAAACGGCTCATACAGCGCAGTCAGGATGTTTGTGAGAATCTTTCCGAGTAAATCAATCGATTCTTTCATCATCGTTTACAGGTCACTGAACAGGTCAGCCTTATACACGCCGTTCTCCAGCATCTTCTTAAAGCTGTCCTTTACTGCTGCGACATCCTCGTGATAGGTCATGCCGTACCAGGTGTCGTTGGTCTTCAGAACCTTCACAGACATCTTGCCCTGCTCCAGCAGTTCACCGATGAAGATTGGGATCAGATATTCTGCTTTTAGCGGATTGCACAGGACTTCTTTCTCGAAGAACTCCTTGAAGCCCTCCTCTAGCACATCCAGAAAATCAGGAGTCAATCCCCACATATTCATGGATACCAGAGAATTCACATCCACAGCTATGCCGTCTGCTTCTGCCCCAGTTGCAGTTTTTACAATATTCTTGGTCTCTACAACCTCAGTCAGATTATTCTGATCGTCCATCTTACAGATGCCACGGGTCACACCACCATTATCGGACAGCGTATTTTTCAGAACAAAACCTGCCATACAGGACTTACCGCCATTCACCAGATACTCATGAACAGCCTTAAAGCCCTCCTTACCATAGTAATCATCTGCATTAATCACAATAAACGGGGTATCAATCACATTTTTCGCTGCAAGCACAGCCTGACCGGTTCCCCACGGCTTTGTCCGACCTTCTGGCATAGTTCCCGGAATATCGTTAATATCCTGGAAAGCATAGTCAACAGTTACATTATGAGAGGAGCAAATAGAGTCAATACGATCACCGATAACCTCTTTGAACTCTTTCTCGATATCCTTGCGGATGATAAATACCACATGATTAAATCCTGCTTCGATTGCATCATGGATGGAATAGTCCATAATGATATGGTTAGCATCATCAACCGGCTCCAACTGCTTAATTCCCGTTCCAAATCGGCTGCCGATACCAGCTGCCATGATAAGTAATGTTGTATTCATTGTTTTTTCTCCAAGTTTTTTCTATCAAATTGATTTTATCATAGTTTTTATTCTCCACATCTCTGCCGATCATAGATCGTTGCCTACTGCTCACCACGAAGAGGTGTGTGAAGGTTTGAGCAACCACCGTGTGAGAATTCACACAGTTTTATTTTTCCTAATACAGACACTAATTCGACAGCATTCGACTTTTGGGGCATATTTAGTTCATTTTGCGTTTACAGTTTAGTACTCTTTCTTCAAGGCTCCTGAATGTTCTTCCACGAACTGTGCTATTACGTTCTCATATCCTTCCGGATCTTTTCTATAGTTCTCTGCATGATTAGCTCCATGAACCACATACAACTGTTTTTCACTGCTACAACTATCATAAAGTCTGTATGCCATAGATAGTGGTGCTTGTGTATCTCTGTCTCCGTGTATAATTAAGATTGGAATATCCGTCTGTGAAACAGCTTTGCAAGCGTCTGCCTTACTTATACAAAAGTGTCCCCATACGCTAGTTCCCATCTCAACAAAGAAGTCAAACATCCTTGTCGGGATATAATCCGGAAGGTGACTCTTGCAATTCACATCTATCATTTCCATTGTGGAAGTAAATCCACAATCATCAATAATCCCTCTCACTGATTTAGGTAATCCCAGATTGCTACTCATCATTGCAATTGAAGCACCCGTTGACACTCCCATAAAGAAAACCGCCTTTTCTTCTCCAAAGCGTTCTACAGCCCAGTTTGCCCAAGCCTTGCAATCATATTGCTCTATAACGCCTAATGTTGAAAATTCGCCTTCACTTTCATCATGTGCACGCATGCTAACTAAAAGAAGATTCCAACCTTGATTTTTTGTAATTTTATAAGTCGGCTCTCCGCTTACATATCCATTACTCCAAAGACCATGAAAGAATATAATCAAAGGTGCGTTCTTATCTCTTTCGTAATAGTGACCCACAAGATTTATTCCGTCTGAAGCCTTTATTGTAACAGTTTCATTCTTCTCTTTTCGTATATTATACGCATCCACAAGAAGGTTGTATATGTAGTCATCTGCTGTTCCCATGTTCAGCCATGACGTTTCCCTTCGTACACATGCTTTTTGAAAAACAAATCGGCTTCCACAGAGAGACATCAGTATAACAATTACAAAAGTCGTAGCTATTCCGATTTTTATTCGTTTTTTCGTTTTCATAAGATTTAAAGGTCATTACTTGACCTGCTAGAGTCCAAAATACACTATGCCAATTTCTTCAAAATCCATCCAACAAGTTTCTGCTCACCACAATAATATGACAGGATTGACAAAGCGACCGTAATAAAGAGCTCCCTGCGCCCCTTTTCTTTTTCCATTTGTCGAGCAACTTCTTTATATGCAATATAATCGCTTTTACTTTTAAAACTTAAAAGTATCTTTCAGTCCCAGCCACTTCTGGTCTTTATCACTCAGGTTCAGTGCCGTACCGTCTTCCAGCGTATAGCCCTCTGCGCTTGCACTGCCCTTGTATTCACCCTTCAGCTCCGGCCACTCAATGCCGATTTCCGGGTCGTTCCAAGCCATGCCGCCCTCATCGTTCGGATGCCAGAAGTCGTTGACTTTGTAGCAAAACTCTGCTTCATCACTCAGAACCAGGAATCCATGCGCAAAACCTTCCGGGATGAGAAACTGCTTCTTGTTCTCGGCCGACAAGGTAACACCATACCATTTGCCGTAGGTCGTAGAATCACTTCTAAGATCAACAGCGACATCAAACACAGTTCCGCGCACAGCGCGTACCAGCTTGCACTGCGGATACTGCTTCTGGAAATGCAAACCGCGCAGCACGCCCTTCGTGGACATTGACTGATTATCCTGTACAAAATGAATGTCGATGCCAGCTTCCTTCATATCTTTTTCGTTGTAGGTTTCCATAAAATAGCCACGGGCATCACCGTGCACAGCAGGCTCAATAACACAAAGACCCTCGATGCCGCCTACATTTTTCTCAACGTTAATCTGTCCCATCTTCTCTATCTCCTCTTACTGCTCGATTTCTTTCAGGTAACGGCTCAGTGCATCCTGCCAAGTCGGAAGTGGAGTAAATCCTGCTTCCACCAGCTTGCTCTTATCTAAGCGACTGTTGAACGGACGAGCTGCCTTGCTCAGACCATACTCTGCCGTGGTCACCGGCAGGACTTCCGTCTTATATCCAGCCTG